>Ga0209401_1000360_pt1 | contig 31168 bp, 12 predicted proteins | sample M_140807_MF_Meta_FD_187318 | JGI IMG/M metagenome (GOLD analysis project Ga0209401, IMG submission 187318) | Freshwater microbial communities from Lake Montjoie, Canada to study carbon cycling - M_140807_MF_MetaG (SPAdes) (version 2) | ecosystem: Environmental > Aquatic > Freshwater > Lake... | reverse complement strand
AGGAAGGAATTTTCGATATATAGAATAATGAAGGGCCATCTCAGCTTTCGCAGGGATGGTCTTTCTTTATATATTAAGGAACCAGACCCCAACTTATTATTTGACTCTATTGAAATATATGATCAATTTTATGATGAGGCATACGGTCAAGGATGTTATATTCAAGATGAGATGTTAGAGATATTATATGAAAAAGATTTATATTCTCCCTTTGATGATATAGATCTGGATAGATACAAGAAAGATCTTGAGGAGTTAAAATACAATGCTTATAAAGCAGTGCTTAGACCCAGAGATCTTGCTGGTATTAAATTTGCTATAGAAAAAGCTGAAATACAAATCTCTAAAATAATACGACGAAAAAATCAACTGGATCAATACACATGCGAAGGAATTGCATCGTTGGCCCAGTGGAGTTGGATCATAGAAAAATCTACTTACTTTGGCGACACACATACAAACTATGACTGGAAAAAAATAAGATTGACTGATGTCACTTCTTATTATGAAAGTAAATCATTTTCTACAACAGAATTTAGGTCCATTGCAAGATCTGAAATGTGGAGACCTATTTGGCTACTAGGTAAAAAGACGGGTAATTTATTTAACAAGCCCTCGTCAATGCTAACAAGAGACCAGATAGTGCTTTGCTCATATTCAAACATGTATGATAGTGTATACGAGAATCCAGAAAGTCCTATTGACTTAGTTATTGAGGATGACGATTGTTTAGATGGGTGGTTTGTAGATCAGAAGCGTAAAAATGAAAAATACAAAAAGGAACAAGAGATTAATAGCTTAACTAGCAATTCAAAAATATCAAATGCCGGTGAGGTATTTGTTATAGCAGGGTCGGATCAAGAGGCTGAACGTATTGAATCTTATAACTCGCCACACATACAGCAAGTTAAGAAAGAAAGAATGCAACAGCTATTAAATAAAGGAGATGTCATTTCATCGGATCTTGAATTTAGAGATGTGCAAATTGATTTGCAGATGCAAAATAATCAAGTTGTGATGGATAAAGCGAGAGGGAAATAAAATGGATGAATTTTCAAATTATTTAAAAAAATCTTTTGAGTTCAAGCAAGTGAGAGAAGAGCGCCAAAAGGAATTATCAAAAGATAAATTACTAGGAGCTGCTAAAAAGAAAATTCAAACCACAATGATCGGATCACTTTCTAGTATGGAAAAGTATTTCGGTTTTTTGTGGGATGTAGAAAATCCTACTCAGGAACAAGAAAAACTTCGGGAGTTTTTTGAGGAAATGCGGTCGGAAATCCTTGATCGTGGTAACACACAAATAAGGAATTTGGAAAATGAATTCTTAAATTATGAAATTACATGGAAAAAATATACCATTAATTTACCATTCAAAGACAGAGGAGACTGATATGGCTGACGAAGGAATGAAGACTGTGGTTGAAGGCGATGTAACTGTACTTGTTAAATCACCTAATCGTAAGGATCTAAATAATTCTCAAATAGTTTATAATAAAGCATGGAGAAAGGCTCTTGAAGACAAGGCTATCATCCGCTCAAAATTAAACGACTTTCTTACTGAGCAAGGTATTTGGAGTGACGAGAAGGAACAACAATACAAAGACTTTGTTAAGAAAATCAACGACAGAGAATTAGTGCTTCAAAAGGGTGGAATTCCACTTAAGAAAGCTAAAGCTATTGCTCTTGAGCTTAAGAGACTTAGAATAGAATTCAGAGATCTTATCTCCGAAAGGACAGCTTATGACAATACTACAGCAGAAGGAGTTGCAGATAATGAAAGGTTTGATTATCTAGTTTCTGTTTGTACAATTGATCCAGAAACTAAAAAGCCAGTATTTAAGGATTTGGAAGATTATAACGAGAGAGGTGCTGAGGCTTGGGCTATTAAAGCTGCGAGCGAATTGGCAAATATTCTCTACAATCTGGATTCTAACTACGAGCAGAATCTTCCAGAAAATGAATTCTTAACCAAGTATAAGTTTGCGGATGCCAAAGGTCGATTCGTAAACAAAGATGGGCATTTAGTTTCTATTGATGTGAATGATGTAGAAAGACTCATTGATGAAGACGGAAATTTCATTGCTTATGATGAGAATGGGGTTAGCTATAAAGTTAATCGTGACGGCGATAAACTCGATGTTACAGAATTGCCATTCTTGGATGACGATGGAAATGCCGTAGTTCTCGCAGATGATGTAGAAGATAAACCTCCAGAAGAAGGTAAAAAATCTAAAAAAAAGAAAGCTGAAACATCTGAATAATTGTGTAATATAATATAGGATGGAAATTAGCGAACATGCTGGACAGTATCCCCACAAAGAGTGCTTACCCAGCATGTTACTTTTTTATAGAGGAAAATATAAATGGCTTCAAAATTCGCTATAACTGCCGAATTAAACTTACAAACTAAAAATTTAAGTCAAGTTGTAAACAATTTAAAACAGCAGTTTCAAGGCATTGATCTCAATATCAAGATTAAAGATCTAGCTAGTGCTGAATCTCAAGTCAGAGGTATTGGGAAAGCTGCGGATGGAGCTAGTAAATCAATAGGTTCTCTTGGCAGTAGTATAGCTGATGCGGCAAAACGCTTCTCGGCTATTACGCTTGCTACGGGAACCTTTGTTGGTTTAACAAGAGCTATAAAAAATGCTGTTGGTGACGCTATCGAGTTTGAAAGAGAAATGGTTAAAATTGCTCAAGCTACGGGAAAAACCGTAAGTCAATTGAGAGGTCTAGAAGTAGAAGTTGGAAATATTGCTACTGGACTGGGCGCTTCATCTAAAGAACTTATCAATGCTGCTAGAACATTAACACAAGCTGGTTTTGCTGCTGATAAAGTTACCGGATCATTAAAAGTATTAGCCCAAACAGATTTAGCCGCCACATTTAAATCAATCGAAGATACAACAGAGGGCGCTATTGCTATCTTAAACCAGTTTGGTCGCGAGGCCCAAAGAACTGGCACTGAAGTAGCATTCTTAGAGAGATCTTTATCTGCAATTAATCAGGTTTCTAAAGACTTCGCCGTTGAATCATCCGACTTAATTACAGCCGTTAAGACTACAGGTTCTGCATTCGAAAGTGCCGGAGGTAGTTTAAACGAGCTTATTGCCCTGTTCACAAGCGTTAGGTCCACAACCCGTGAATCTGCCGAGAGTATCGCTACGGGCTTTAGAACCATCTTTACGCGCGTTCAGCGTGTTGATACATTAAATAACCTTAGAGATCTTGGTATTGAGTTGCAGGACATGAAGGGACAATTCGTTGGCCCAATGGAAGCGGCAAAGAGATTGAGCATCGCTCTCTCTACTATTGATCCTAAAGATTTTAGATTTAATTTAATCGTTGAACAACTTGGTGGATTTCGTCAAGTTTCTAAAGTTATTCCTCTTATTCAACAATTTGCAGTCGCCCAAAAAGCCCTTGGCGTAGCACAAAACTCTAGTGGTTCGCTCGCTAAAGATGCTGCAACGGCACAACAATCATTAGCTGTACAGATTCAAAGAACCCGCGAAGAATTCTTAAGATTCATTAAAGAGCTTACACAATCCACAGCTTTCCAAAGTACAGTCTCAAGCCTTTTACAAATGGCAAATGCGTTCATAAAAGTGGCCGACACACTCAAGCCTATGATTCCACTCATTGCAAGTTTCGGAGCTTTAAAACTTGGCCAAAGTTTGTTGCCTAGTGTAAAATCATTTACTGGTAATAAAAAAGCTCAGGGTGGAAAGATTCATGCGTTTGCTAGTGGTGGACTAGTTCCGGGTTCTGGCAATGGCGATACAGTGCCAGCTATGCTATCTCCGGGCGAATTCGTCATAAAGAAGAGTTCTGTTAAAAAGTTAGGAATTGCTAATTTAGCAAAAGCTAATAAGTATGCAAATGGTGGTAAACTTCAAAAAGAAGATACTATTGGAGCTGCTATATTAAAAGGAAATAGAGGTCAAGCTAAAGAAGATGATGTAATAGATGCCGATGTTGAAAAACCAGACGGCACAAGATTTAAAAAACAATATAAATTAATTAAACAGCCGTTAAGCCAAAAAAATACTAAATTTTTCAAAGCTGCAATAGAACAAGGATTATTAAAAGGGCTTCGCACAGGAGTCAAACAATTAAATGAAAAGATTGGATTAGGTGTAAATTTACCTTTACCAGAAGGTGAAGAAGCTAATTTCTTACTTGGATTAAATGATGCTAGTTATGGAAATGCATTTGAGAATATATTATCTGCAACAGAAGGATCTGGTAAATTTGACCCTAACCAAGATCCACAAAGACCATTTGATTTTGTTAATGGTTTAGGCAATGCTCAAAAATTATTTGACAAATTGGGCATGAATTACGTTGATGCAAAAGCTAGTTTTGGCGTTGCTAGCAATGCAAACATGGTAAAGAAACTTAATAATCAACTAGAATATGAATTCAAGGATAAGTCTGCTGCTCCTAAAAAATTAACTACCGAGCAAAAAAAAGCAAACCTTGGTAAAAGTCAAGTTAAAGAAATGCAAGCGGCTGAAAATGTAGCTAAAACACAATTAGCAGCAGCGGATCTGGAGACTCAAGGCAAGCAAAGACTGGTTGCATTTTTACAATCAAGTGGTTTAGCGTCTAAAAAGATCAAAGGAGTAAGTAATAAAGTATTAGGAACGGGTAAAAGACCTTTCGCATCGCTAAGCACCGCATTGGAAAAAAGACCGTATGCAGATTTTGCAAATATGAGTGAAGCAGAAATGAGAGAAGTTATATCGTCAATTGTTGAACCTGATGAAGTTCAAGCTCGTGCAATTGGTGGTTTAATACATCATCTTGCCAAAGGTGGTGGAAATTTAGGAACTGATACTGTTCCTGCCATGCTTACCCCCGGCGAATTTGTTATTAATAAAAAATCAGCTGAAAAGATTGGTGGATCTGCATTAAATAGAATGAATAAGGTTGGCAAGTTCGCCAATGGTGGATTGGTTCAAAAATTTGCAGAAGGTGGAAAGCCAACATTAAGTCAAGTTAAAGGTGGACACTTAAAAGATCTATATGATTCAAAATCTAAAAAGAATCTTAAAAAATTAGGTATGCTTCCTATTGATTACGCAGAAAATAATACTGATTCCACTGATAAAAATTTCAATCATCTAAATAAAAAAGATGTAGCAGCTCTTGCGTCCTATGTTCATGGTAGTGGAGTTAGGGTTGATAATAAATTACAAATGGACAGAACGTCAATACCATCTTCATTAACAAATCAATTTTTAGAAACGTCTTCTCAAGGAGGAGACATGGATAAATTTTGGGGAAATGTAGATGCTTTTAAAGATGACAAAGACCGTATAAAAAAACAGCTCCCCGAAGATATTGCATCATTAGATAAAGCCACCAATAAAAAAGTTTATATGCCAGAAATGCTATATTCTGGAGTGCATGGAAATAGATTTGGTAATATTTTAACTCAGTTAGTTGGCCAAAACGGGCTTGAACAAATTAAATGGAATTCAAAAAATAATAAATTTTTAACAAAAAATATTGAAGAAATTTTACCATTTTTAAGTGGCAGCACAGTGGGCAAAGAATTTACTATCCCGTCTTTCTTGTCAACGTCTAGAGATAAGAGAGTTGCCAACGGATTTGCTTCAGATCCGACAAGCGGAGCAGTGTTAAATATTACCCCAAAAAGATCTAAAATAGGAAGAGGCAAAGCTGCCTTTTTTGCGGGTAAAGAAAAGGAAATGCTTTTACCTAGAAGCAATAGATTTAAAGTCAATCAAGCGTCACTTGATGGTGGTCAATTAGAATTTAATGTTCAACAACTTGCAAAAGGTGGGCTTGGAAGTGGAACTGATACTGTTCCTGCTATGCTTACACCGGGCGAGTATGTTATTAATAAGAAATCTGCCCAAGCTATCGGTTATGGCAAATTAGGCCAAATGAATAAAGTTGGTAAGTTTGCATCTGGTGGCCCAGTTCAACATTTTGCTGCTGGTGGACCAACTTTAGATCCAGCCACTTTGAAGATGCTTGTTGAAATTAGAAAAATGAACACTCAGGCTGGCGCTCAAGGTCCAACTACTAGTGGTGGTGCGCTTGGCAGTGGCAATAAGCAAATTCAAACATTCCTTAAAATGGTTGACGCTTTAAATAAAGCTGGTATAGATTCTTCTAAATTAATTAAAGAGGGTTTTGCAGAGATAAAGAAAGATGCTGCTAATTTTAAGATTAGTAAAACTTTAAAAGCTACATATCAAGAGGCTAAAGGTTCGGGTGGTCCATCTGCACTAACAACTCAAGCTGATAAATTAAAATCAGAATTAGATGGGATTACCAATAAAGGCAATGCTCTTAGTAGTGGATTAGTTATATTAGCATCTACTGTAGCTGGCGTAGTTTCTCAGATGTCTGGGCTAGACAAAGAATACGCCGATATGATCACTGCCTTCTCTGGAACATTTTCTGTTATCAATGGGATTGGTCAAAATTTAAAAAATATGGGCGCGGCCCAACTTGCAGAAATGATATCAACCAAAAAGCATGAAATGGCTGTTAAAGCCGACGAAGCTGCCTTGGTTAAACATGCTGGGGCTGCTTCAAGTGCTGGCACTCCAAAAGCTGGCAAAGAAGGAATTACAAAATTCTTTGAGCATGGCTTTAAGGGTGCTGAGGGTGCAATAGTTGGATTTGCCGCTGCTTCTGCTGTATATGCAGCTCAAATAGCAAGCACAAATGCCCAAGCAGAAAAAGCTGGCGAAGCTTTAGGTAAAGCTATGGAAAAATTTGCAGCTTCTGCTAACAATGAAGCTGAAGTTAGAAGTGGTATGATAAAGACCCTCATGCTTTCTGAAAAGGCTCAATCTGATTATAGGGCTTCAACAAGTAAAGAAGCAATGGGTGGCGCAGCCGTTGGTGGGGTTGCTGGTTCTATTATCGGTAGTTTCTTTGGTCCGATAGGAACTATGATAGGTGGAGCTGCTGGTAGTGCAATAGGTATGATTATTGGCACTGAATTTGCCAAAGATTTTGATGGATCAAAAGTAACTGCCGCAGCTACAGGTATAAGTAATGCTTTTACAACTTCGGCCAAAGGCATTCTAGATGCAAATAAGTTCTTTGAAAAAATTGATAGTAAAGATCTTAATGATGTCAATCAGCAATTCTCAAAAATGTCCAGTGAACTCGCTAAAGCTCAGGGTGAATTAAGTGGATTTGATCCAAAAATTTTAGATACTGGATCGGAAACTTTAAAAGCTAATTTTAATAAAGCTGCTGATTCTGTCCGTAATTTTGAAAATAGCCTTTCAAGATTAGCCGGGGTTAAATTACAAAAATTAACTACTGTTATGAGTGACATGGCTAAGCTTGGACAAAATTTTGATATTGGCCCAGCTATCAAAGCACAGCAAGAAGAAATTACAAAAATTCTAAATGCTAAATATAATCCCGATATTGCTAGAGCTACAAAAGCTGGCAAGGGTGAATTAGCTAAGGGGTTAACAACTCAAAGAGATCAAGAGATAGCACAAAGCACTAGAGAATTTGAAAAATCTTTGTTAGAAGCAAGACTTCAAATTCTTCAAACCGAAAAGGCTTTGATACAAGAGCGTAACGCCAGAGATGCTGTTATTGGAACATTAATTCAAGAAAAAGCTCTTAAGACTACATTACAAAATTTTAAGTTTGGCATTCAACAAGCTGCAAAATCTGTTGACCAACTCGATGCAGCTTTTGGTAACTCTGTATCAGGATTAAAATCAGCTATTCCAAGTGGCGATGTCTTTGATCTTGAAATGCCAGATGCTGCGGATTTAGAACCAGCACTTGCTGCATTGAGAACAATTGGTCCAATCGGCGAAAAGCTAGCCACTAATTTAACAGATTTAAATACAGTTATTCCAAATTTAGAAACTGGACTAGAGAGTCTTGCAAAAGCCCAAGCGACTGGTGGCGCTAGTACTGATATTGATAAATTAATAGGCGACACTGTTGAAAAGGGTTTTGGAGTATCTCTTGGTAGCGCAGTTGGAAAAAGACTGTCTGAAATTATTAAAGATAGAATGACTGGTAAGGGTGGTAATGTTGAAAATGCAAATCCAAGTATTTTAAGCGCAAACACTCGCGAAGCAATAACAAAAGAATTTACAGACTATGCTCAAGCTATTAAGAGTATGAGCAAAGAAACTCTTCAAGCGTGGGCCGCTGCTGAAGAAGAACAACGTAGAATACTTGATAAGATTAATGAATCTGAAAATCGTAAATTAGAATTAACCAATCAAGGTGTTGATTCTTATGGTCGTATGGTTGAAGCAGTTTCCAAAGCTTATGGTAAGAATGTCCCACTTGCTGTAAAGAATATGCAACGCTTTGCCAAGCAGTTCAATTCTATTGGTAAGACCGCATATACAAGTGTTCAAAGTATTGGTAAAAATTTAAAGCAAGCTAAAGGTCAATTAGCCCAAGGGGTAAAAGATCCACTTGAAGCTGGCAAATTACAAAATACCGCCAATAGATTAGAACAATCCCTTAAGACACTTGCAAATCAAAGCGACAGAGCTGGCGATACGCTTGCAGAACTGGAAAAATTCAAGGCTCAGAGAGAAGCAATTACAAACGCCGGGGCTAGTTATGCTTTTGGTAGCGACGAGCAGCGTAAATCAAAAGATGATGCGACTGTTGCCTTGCAACAAGTTATGGCGGCTGGTGGAGATCTTGATGCTGTTTCTAGCGATATGCGTGGACAAATTGATTCTTTACTGGGCGAACTTGGAGACGCTGGTAAAAGTATCAAAAAGCAATTAACTGCTAATTTCTTTGCTAAGCGTGGCAACATGGATATGGCTAATATGGTCATGTCTGAAACTTCTGGCCCTGAGCAAAAATTAATTGCAGAACTCCAGAATATTTACCAAGAAGAAATTGCTGCTCAAAAAGAATTAAAAGATCTTGAAATTATGCATGGCCAAGGCATGATTACGGGGCTTGATCAAGTTACAAATCAAATAGCGGGTTTTAATGATCAATTGGCATCCAAGGTTAAAAAGGGTGAAAAGGGCGCTCAAGATGTTCAAAAGGCTGCTGGTGTAACTGATTCTAAGATGACAGTTAAGGAAATAGACGGTATTATTGCTAGTACTAAAACCTCCTTAACTAATGTTGAAGAAAATATAAAGACCTTTGCCAAATATCTGGGCGAACTGAATGATTATCTTGCGTTCGTTAAAGATCCAGAAGCATTTAAAAAGACTGGCGCTCCTATTCCAGCAAAACCGGGCGCTGCTCCAGTTGCTAAGGCTAAGGCTAAGGGTGGAATTATCTATAAGGCTGATGGGGGCTTTACACCAAGGGGTACAGATACGGTTCCAGCTATGTTAACTCCGGGTGAGTTTGTAATTCGTAAGAGTGCTGTAGATAGTATTGGTGTTGATAACTTGGAAGCTATGAATAATGGCTATGCCAGTGGTGGATTAGTTAGCTACTTCCGCAGAGGTGGAAGGGCGATGAATTATGGAAGGTCTGCTAATAATAAAAGACAAAAGGCTATTGCCAGAAGAGATGAAAGAAGAGCTAGAAGATTAGAATCAGAAGCTCAAGCTAGAGAACAGGGTCAATTTTTTAATGTAGCAGACTCACAGCAACAACAAACAAACATGGCGACCGCTTCTGGTTCTGTTAATCAATTAGTAGGAAATACAAGTGCATCATCTCAGGGATACGGATTAAAACCCGGAGCTAATCCTGCTGACTATATTCAAAAACCAGCTATTCCAGCCGCTCCAGCAGCTCCATTTCAAATGCCCGGAACTACCGGACCCTTGACTCCTCCTACATATACTCCACCTACAGAAAATCAAAAACAAATAGATATCGCAGCTAATTTAACTAAAGCTTCTGCTGCCGCAGCGGTTAAAGAAATACAGGCAGGGCCAGAAGGCGCAAACACTCCACAGTTTGAAGATAGTACAGCTACTAGGATGGGCAAATGGTTTAATCGCAATATTTATGATCGCAATAGAATGACTGGTAGTGTTGGCGGCAGTATAGCTTCGCTTGCTGGATATGATGCAGGTGGAGCTTTGCAAGTTCGCGCTGGTAGCTCAAAAGATATACATAGACAAAATGTTTTAGATAAATATGACATACAAGAACGTAATTTACCAGAAGAACATAGACAGAAAGAAAAAGGTCCGGGGCAATTTGCGACTTCAGTAGCTAAAAAGGGATTATGGGGAACTCTTTGGGCAGATGAACAAAGAACAGCTAGTCCGCAAGAAATCGCAGCTAATAAAAAGAAAAAAGAAGAAGCGGCTAAAGCGGCAACTGCTAAGCCAAACCGTCAAATTAGCGATCTATCAAAAGATGAAGCTAGAAATATGCTAGGCCGTTTAACTGGAATGGCCAATGGTGGCATGGTTGAATATCATGCTCGCGGTGGACGCGCTGGCGCTAGAGCTAGGGCTGCACAAAGACGCCAAAATAGAATGCAAGCAGAACAAGAATTTCCAAGCATGGCACAAGTTGGACCGCAAAATGTCCACAGAGATCTAGCTGGAACTCCAGTAACAAGAAGCGTTATGGACAATCCTCAAAATTTTGCACAGGCTAGTAATGCAAGAAGTCGCAAAGCTGCAATGAGAGGTGTTCCGGGATATCTTGGTGAAATGGCTGGAATGGGCCAAATGATCCATGTTGGTGCTGATTCAGAAGAATCTAAAGCAAGAACAAAGCATAGTACGTCTGGAGCTAATCAATTCGCCCAAGGCGAAGAAAGACAAGCTATGCTTAAGGACATTGCCGATGCTAGACAAAGAGATAAAGACAAATATTCTCCAGAAAGAATGAAAAGTTTGTATGGAGAAAAAAATGCTACACCCGCAGCAAATTATAAAAGACCTCCGGGTAAAGGTTGGAATTGGGACCCAACCGCTAAAAAGTTTGTTAATGAAAATCCTCAACCTCCAGCGGCAAGTAGTATGGGCGCTACAGCTCCTCCAAAACCACAACCTACTAAACCTGTAGTTGATCCCAATGCACCTAAAAAGCCAAAGGCCATACAAGATCCTTATAATCCACACAGGATGACTTGGGATGACACTGGGAAGCAACTAACAGCATATGAAAAAGCAATGCAGAGTTCAAAACCCGGCTATAGAGAAAATACAGAGCCTCTTGTAGATTATACCAATCCTTATCACGCTCAAGTAGCTCACGCTAAAGAAGCAAAAGCGCAAGGAAAACCAGCGCCACCAACTGCTGCGGAGATACACGCCAAAACTCTATCTGATAATGCAAAAGCTGCACAAAAAAACACAACCATTGCTCATAACTATCAAGCCGCTGTTGATAATTCTAAAAAATTTAAACCTTCTGGAAATCAAGGCACTGGTAGTTTATTAGGCGCAGCCATCAATGGACAAAAGAAACCTATGCCTACACTTCCTGTTCCACCTATGCCTGCGGTTACGCGAAAATATAAAGATAGTCCTGAATTTAAATTAATCGGCGAAAAATTGAAAGCTAGTGATGCAAAAAGGAAAGCTGGCACACCCCAAGTAGCAAAATTAGCTCAAGGCGGGCGCGTTGGTGGCTACTCTGGAGGCGGCAAGATTCGTCGCTATCAAGATGGTGGAAATGTAGATCCTTATGCTGAAAGCGGTGGTGGAGGTGGCTCAGAAGCCCCGCAAATGCCCGATATGAGCGGTTTCTCCAAGTCTATAGAATCATTAACCGCATTCGTTGGATCATTTGACGGATTTAGCAAAACTATGGCTGGACTTGCAAGTCAACTAAGCTCAGTTACAGTGACTCATAATGTTACATTTGGTGGACAAGTTAATGTGGGTGGCGTTAGTGGTGAAGGGATTGTCAATGCTATGAAATCAACAATTGAAGGCTGGGTTAAGGATCAAATATCTAAGCATCCAGATGTTCAAAAATCCGTTAAGGCTTCAGACCAAACAAGAAAAGGATAATAATCGTGAAAAGAAGAGCGGGTGGATTAGGACTAAATATATGGGGCGGCACAAGGCCATCAAAAACAGGCGTATTTAATACTGTCCCCCTAACGGTTAGAGTAGAATCAGCTCCGTCAACACCACACAAAACAAACTGGGATTATAAATTATCATCCTTAAGTACAATAGATGCAGTGTCTGCCACAGGAATGCTTATCTATGATATAGCCGATTACTCATCTAATAAGTATGATTATTATTATGGTACTCACAAAGGAAAAACCCCAAATCTATATAACTTTGAAATCGACTGGTACTCCAACGATGTTGATATGGTTGATGACCTTGCTGTAGTTGCAACTAAAGAATGGACAAGTACTGAAAAATATACATACGAACTAGCAAATACAAGCTTAACAGTTGATGCTATATTTAATACTACAGTATCATGTACTGATATTGGATCTGAAAGTAATTGTAATCTGCCAATGTACAATTACGAAGCAAGTGTGCAAACTGGAGTCGCAAATGGATCACAGGCTAATGCAGAGGGTATCCTTACTGTAACTTATGAAGACGAGTGCGGGATCACAAGAACGGCCACTATAGTTGTGTCAAATAATGACAACATCGTTCATCTGTATGAATCTACTATTTGTGCATCTAGCTTACCAACTATATCATATAGTGGAACTGGAACACTTTATTTTTTATTTTATACTGCTATAGTTCCAGCAGAAGCGTGTTCATCAGAAATTCCTAGTATTGGATGTGAGGCTGGTAAATATGGATTATCGTCTAACTTTGGAAAAACTAAAAAATGTTGCTCTAATGGTTTCACAGCTTACTCAACAGATAATAATCAATACACTACAGCAGTTTTAACTACAACTATGAATATTAAATTATTCAATGATGAGTTGCAAAATCCAAATTTCTTACAGCCACCAAGAGCAAATTACGCCCCATCGCCAGTTGGAACATTTGCAACGAACGCCGAATATCCCGACTATAGCGATATATTTATTGAAATAAAATATCAAACCGCAGATATATCTGGAACCAAAGTTTCTGAGACTCAAGTCTACAGCTATGGTGGGATATTAACTAGAGACGAGTATATAGCTAAGGCAGTATTAATTTCTCCAAAAACCAGTAATACTGGTTATCCCGGCCAAGGTCCGGGTGGTCCACCAGCTCAGACAATACCATTTTCTGATGATGATGGATTTAAATGGTATATAGTAGTAAGAGAAAATACTGGTGAATATCTATTTACTACCCTTAGCACTTATATGAGACCAAGTACAGTTTTAACTAGTTCCTCAGCTACTGATTTGTATTCTGATGATCCATTGACTGAACCTATATTCAGAAAATTATATAATACCCCATCTGACAATGGAAGTTTACTATCTATATCCTCAAATGGTACTTATTTAATAACAAACAATACTATCTCATTGCAAGCAAATATTAAAGTAATTAAAATTGCTAATTTTCCTAGCTGTGGTAAAGTAGATATCTATAAAAAGAAAACTGGCGGTATTACATCATACACCGGCAAAACAATTACCTCTGCTGGGCATGGTCTAGTCAACGGGGATCTTGTTAAATTCTCATCCGCAATTAGTATAAGTGGAGTTACTAATATAAATGGCGTGAGATATGCTAGCGGAATAACTGCTAATACTTTTGATATTTATTATGATAATGGATTTAAGAGTGGGGTTCCGATACAGAATTTATACACTGTCACGGGAGTCAATTGGAGTTCTAACGGATGGGCTTACGCACATAGCTTGTATTCTCCGATGGGTAAAAATGGATATGGGTTCACCCCTCAAGTAAGAACAGTTGTTGAGACTGGCGTTGTGGAAGGTAGTATATACACTAGAGCTATCGAATCCAGTAAAAAAGAAGGCAACCTAACTAGGCCGCAAGCCTATTTAAATAGTTGGACATCATGGAGTAATTTTTTCCCATTTAAACGAATTGGGCCAACAGCTAGGAGCAACTCTGTCATATACGAATCATATGGTGGAACTAGATTTGGATCTGATTGTCAAATTAGCAAAGTGTCAGATAACAATTATATCTTAATGGTAACTGAACCCGGAGCTGAGTTATCATTTCAAATAGTTGATGAGTTTTATAATAAGCCTTATCTACCTGCAAATAAGTATGTCATTCCACATTATTTACCATATGGTAGAATACACTTTTATAATATTACAAAAACCCCGTACACCATTACATATTTAACTTCAGTCTCACAATCTCAAAATCCTTTTGCTTATTATGAAGCTTTAAACGTAGCCAGTAAAAGAGAAGGTTATAATTTTATAACAAATAATTATGATTTGACTGTAGATAATAGCGGCATAAGAACTTACTTAGCTAATAACAATATGAATAATTTGCCATTGAATGAATATTGGGAAGGCGCTCGATATTATTCTTGGAATAGAGTTTATTCACCAAACTCTACTATAGGCATTGATATGCCAGATCAACAGGCATTTCCATATGAATATAGCTTTTTAGATTCTTTTGGAACTTCTGCCGCTTTTGATGTTGAAAGCGGAAACTTATATTGTGTCGCCTCAACTTATGTTAAAAGCGCCGATTTTTATACTCTAAAAGAGCGCGTTTCATATGTTGATGCTTTATCAGAAGCTTTCTCTATAAATCTTACAACTAATGAAGTTTCGTCACTGAGTGGAATTCCAATACAAACAACTTATTCAACAAAAGATCATAATTTACAAAATGCAGAACTTGAACTGTATGGCGAAAATACAGACTTTGATAATAAGCAATTATTTATAGGTTGGATGTCAGCTAATAGATATCCAGAAAGTCTTTATATATATGATAGAATAGGCTCTGGATATAGTTTAAAGCAGACTATAAATAATAACGCTCCGGCAAGAGGTTTTGGAAATTACTTTGTCGCGGATAATGGATTCTTAGTTACTAATGCGTATAGTCCAGCCGACAACCAAGGAAATATAACAGAAACTACTAACTATTTGTATCTATATACTCAAGATCGTAAAAATAGTAATGGAGTTTATAATTTTACACAAAAGATATCTTCAACTATTGATTTAGATAATAGCAATTATATGGGTGTTGATGTTAGAAATTACGTACCAACTGTAAATATTTCATACGATAACACAACTGGTAATAGTGTAACTGCAAAAGTTAATCTTGATGGTAAATATGATATATATGGAGATTCATTAGTTTTAAGAGATTACAATGAATATGCGTATTTCACATTTGACGCTTCAAGTGGAATTTTTATATGTAGGAACCACCACCTAATTAAAGATAATAATCTTTTAACTCAATTAGCAGTTTTAAGAATGAGACCATCTAACGCTTCATTTATTGTAGATAATTCAACAGCGGAGTATATTCAATCATTAGAAGTACTAGAAGCTTCAGAGGATTTAAAAAGTATAAAGATTATTAATCAGTCATATGTATATCCAACTTATCTTCCATTGTTTATAAAAACTTTAAATGGTGTGGATGGTGCTATGCCTTTGTATACAAATGGCTGTATACCATACAATACAGGTTTAACTTTGATTACAGAAGCTGAGGCTCTACATAGCACAGGGATTACATTAGTTGCAAAACAATTAGAAATACATAATAGTGGATTGCGAATGTTTGTTAAGCAATCTGATGTTGGTAATAGTGGTCTTAAACTTTATATACAACAAACTACAGTAGCAAGCGGTTTAAATCTTGTTATGCCACAAAAGAATTATTCTGCTATGCCGCTCGTTGTAAAAACATATGACGTAATTCTTACAGATCAGAGCGGTAATCAAATTGAAATTCCTTCGGGCGAGATTGGTAATTATATAGTTCCATATGACAGAGGCTTAACATTGGCTATTAATAATTATCACACGGGTGTTCCTAATTCTTCGGGCGCTTGGCCATTATATATAAAAACAGACGAATACGATGATTATTCGGTGAGAATGAATATGTTAATGGTCGGAGATCCTCTACCTTCTACAAGTTCTAATGGTCAAAATTTATTTGTATTTATTCCAAGCGGATCAATAAATTCATTAACTGAAATTAATACAAATAACCTGTATATTGAAGGTCCAGATTTTGTAACTGGCTATCCAAATGATGGCGCTATGGCTTTAACAATGTTTAGAACTCCAGAAGCTCAATTGCCATTATTTGTGTATAATACTTATACAAGTGGAAATTTAAATATGTTAATTACTAGTGCTAATTTACATAATTCAGGAATAACGCTATATACTTCGGGCGAAGCTTTCCCGGTATCATATTCGGATTTAACAACACTCTATCTTCGTGGGAACTAAAAAATGGCTTTAATGGGATTAATATTTGGTGATACAGCAGAACCAGTTAAATTATATTATGGTTTTGCTAATTCTATGCAAAAAGAATTTAATAGAGCTGAAGATGGAACGGTATTAAGTGAAAAACATACATTTAATATTCGTGGAGCTATGGTTCCAGAACCAGTTGGCACTAATAAAGTTGTGCCTTCGGGCGCGTTTGATAGATATACTAGTTTACTTGGTACTACTAGCCAATATTATCTTACACAAGACGATAATGATTTTATGGTTGGGAGATTTAAAGATTTAAAAGCTGGCCCATTAAAATTAGTAAGATTAATACCTGATCCAGCGGTTATTGGTCATTATATTCCATCCGGCATTCCGGTGCTAGAATATAAATTTGCACAACTTATAAATATTAATATCAATGAAGCCCCCGAAGATACTGCTGGTATTCATTATCAAGAAATTTCTATGACCTTTGAGGCTATCACTACACCATCCAATGATTCAAATTTAGAAAATGTATATAGATTAAAAGCAGCAGCAGAACAGTTTGAAATTAAAAAAGAAGAGGATAAAATGTCTTATTTTATCTTTGATGGGGCTGATGCAAGTAGGCATGATCATGACAATCCATATTATTCGTATACAATAACGCATACAATTTCAGCTCAGGGTTTGCCTATGTATTATAATAATACTACGTCAAATGAAACTGCTATACAAAATAATGGTGGAAATTATGATTATACTCAATCATCTGGATTATATAATTATGCAAATATGAGTAAACCATCATTTAAAAGTGCCGCAACTGTACAAGATGGAATTAATAAATATCCTAAATTTGAAGCATTTTATGAAGCTTATAATTACGTACAAAGAAAAAAAAGAAATTCTTTACTTGGTAGTATAGTGTATACAGATATACATGGTAAATCGTATCTTGGAAGCAATGCATTCATGCCTACCGCTTGGGATGTTATTGCAGATGATGCATTAATACCAAACGCTACTGTAGATACTACAAATGGGGTTGTCCAAACTAATGGTCCAGATGGCTTGCCATTGCCCGTAACACAAACTGCATTTGAAACATATTTAATTAATAAATATGGATTGCCAGATAGAGTTAGCGGAGAAAGACCTATACCAACTTCTGGTACTATGATTAGCCAGAATTTGTGGGATAGTGGAGTATATGGAGAATATAATGTTGTAAGAACTTCAAGTGTAGATATGGTTGCCGGATCTTATTCATTAACTACAACATATTTTTATTCACGTAGCGCAGCTACTATAGAAATAAATGGCAGCTATGAAAAAGCCGAAGATGGCAATGACACTGTAAAAGTCGAAGGAACCATCAATGGACTTGATTCAAGGGGCGTTTCTTCTGATATGAGCAATAAATATAAAAATGCTAGAGATGTTTTTTATACTATTTGCAAGAGTGGGATAAATACACAACCCGACAAAACTTATATAAGCCCCACTGACGCTACTACAATTCAAAATAATAATAATAGTGGAATCCCATCTCCAAGTAATAATTTCATAGTGGATGCATCCGGGAAACCGTTCAATAATCCTATAACTGATCGAACATCAGGACTTCCACCCTATGGTGACGCGACTAAAACATTCGCTCCTTGGGGAATTGGCACTTCTATTTTTACTTTTGCAAATAAGATTTTTCAAGATAATTCATATACACCTTTTTATAATTCAAATATGGTACTTGATATTAGACCAATATCTACTAGTATAACTGAAAATAAAGTTGGTGGAACAATACAATTTAGCGCCGTATACAAACCAATACCCAAGACTATTAGAGATATAAAATTAAAAATTCCTAATTGCATTGCAGTTACCCTAAATATACAGGATGACAATAAGTATAAAAAATTAGCTACTGTATCTGATGTACAGCATAGCAAATATACCAAAGATGTTTTTGCGTCTGGATTACAAACTCAACATATTGTGCCAGTTATGGTTTTGGGAAGGAATCTTGGTCCTATACTCCAAAATATGAGTACAACCAAACAATCCGAAAGAAAAGTTACTTTGGAAGCTACTGTGGATGTAGCTGAAAGATATCCTGAATCTTTATGTATTGTAAGTGGTATTGCTGTGGCTCTTGATTATTATCCACCAAACACTGCAAGATTTTATTTAACAGAGTTACAGGATACATGGGATTGGGCAAATGGAAAAATAACCGTTAACGTAGGATGGACATATACAAGATGAATATTGTTGACAGGCCGATAGAATTTTTAGGATGTTATGCGATTGACATTAGCATTAGCGCCGGATTTAAATCAAATAATTCAACGTGTTCAGTTACATTAGTTGAAGACGAACACCCATATGCTAATGATACATCAGATCCAGATTATGCCAATTATGGTAATCCTACTTCATCACTATATAAAACTCCAAAAAAATTCATATACGAACATGCGAATGCTCTTGGTGTTCCAGAAGTGGTAGAACCTACTGCAATGGGATACGATCCATATTTTATAAAAGATTATCTTCTTCCAGAGCTAGGCACTGCCTGCGTGTTAAAAGTTCGCGATGGTGATTTAACAGCGGGAAAAACCGACAAACAAATTGCTAATATTAAACCAAGCTTTTCTTTTGGTGGCGTTATTCAAAAATATACTTATGAAGAGAGTGTTGGCGGGGGTAGAAAATATAATGTAGAATTAGAATCCGTATCCTCTCTTTTGGAGGGCGTTTGGATTATATTAAATGGGTTTAATGGCAGTATATATACAGACGATTCTCTTCCTCACGTAACTTTAAGCACGAACCCAAAAGAAATTGCTATTCTACAAGAAGATGATGAATTTACCATTCCTAATATGAAGCCAATAATGGCTTATAATACTATTACAGATGTAGATTATATATCTAATCCCGGTGGTAAATACGATAAAAAAAGGCTGACGCCTTCTAATATTATTAATCTATATGCATATAAAGAAAATCATTATAATGGTGGTAAATTAATTAGTGGATTTAATTCTTATGTAGAAGATGCGCCCACACCAATTAGTAAAACGACTGGTGGAAAATATGGAAGTGCTTTTATAAATAGCTTAGGATATCCAGTCAAAGATCTTATTAAAGATTTTCATGACTGTTGTAGGTCAAGTTTATTTGGAGGTCCAATTAGATTTGCTGGAACTTTATATAGATTAGATTTAACAGAATTAAATGACGCTATAGCGTATCTGGGCGATTATAGAATACAATCCGATGTTGCAATTGATCTAATATCTTTGGTAAATGAAATTACCGAAGCTGCAATGTATGACTATGTGTTTTTACTTGAAGAGGACTTAGATCCTTATTCAACTGGTGTAGATATGGCATACGAAGATGTTCCAGATGATTTTAAAGCTGATAAATATGGCGTTTTGAAAAAAGCTAGACTAAGACTAAAATTAATCTCCAGACGCAAGCCTCCTGATAAAAATGCTATTAAAAAAATTGTAACTGATTTATTGAATAGTCCTGATCCTCAAAAAACAGTAGTTTCATATAGACTTGGAAAAGAATTAAGCTCTAATATGATTACTCAAAAAGTTATATTGGGAGATAAAGTTTCTCGTCACTGGTTTGCGAATCAAGGTGGAATTTTGCCTATCTGGGGTCAAAAAGGCCAAGGACAAACCGCTACATACTTTTATGGCAAATCTCTGTGGGACTATTGGAATCCATTAGCACCAGTCACTATCACTGTTAACGCTAGTGAACTCGGCTCTTTAACTACCAATTCGGCTTTTCAGCCTGAAGATTTTGTACAGATTACAACTAATATTTTAGAGTTAAGATGTGCAATGTCAAGTAGGGAAAGCTGGAACATATATCATAAGCTTTTTGCAATTTTAGATGAGCCATCGCAAAGAAGAAATGGATATTTTAGCCCTATATTTCCAAGGTCTAGTTTTGCTAATTTTACTAAGCAAGATATATCAGATGTTTTTAACGGTAAAAAAACAACACACGATTTAATAGATACATCTGTTGATTCTGCTGAAATTGCCGCATCATATATGTATGGAACAAAAGATGCTCAACTTGATTCTATTCAAAGACTTATAAATACTAGATTTAATGCTATACGATTTGCTGCTGATAGATACTATGGCAAACAATTCTTGGTCTCTGTTCCGGCGGAACCAACTGAGACGGGACACGACAGTCCTGAAGGCGATCCATCCAATCAACTAGGATATAACTTTCAATGGATAGATTATGACAAAGAGCAAAAATCTGTATGGGAAATATCTTCAGATAAAGCGGCTTGGGCTGGCGAAACAATAACAAAATATATTAACGATATATCATTTTATAGAAATGGAATGGGGAGATTACAAGCCATAGCAGTATATCCTGCTTATGATACTAATGACCCTTTAAATTCATTTAATATGTATGGATATAGGCTTCCTACTGTAACAGTAGATTATAGTCATCTTGGAACCCAATATGCCATAAGCAAAGCGCTGGAATTTGATCCTCTTACTCAATCAAATAAAGAAAGAGCTGTTGTTGTTGCACCTATTGACATTGATGAGGAATGGGGAACGAGATTTATTGATGTTTCTAAATTAAATTATTTTGATCCTGTCTTAAATGATTTAGCTCCATTACCCGGACCTATTGGTTTGCCAATTGTAAATCATGGTGTCACAGATAGTGCTGGAAATTCAATCGTTGCCAACTATGTTAAAGGATTTGTTAAAGCTGATATTAAACCTGTATTTATATATGATAAATATACAACTTTTACAAACGCTTTTGGAGTACTAGCCCAAGTAATTTGTGGTGATTATTTAAATGGTCAAACTGGAGCGGGAGGAAATAGTTTATCATTTCCTAAAGATATAAAAGTGACTTATGCCAATATGTTTGGATCTGAAAATGTTGAATGTGGTATACATCCAGCACTATGTCCACCCCTGTACTTATCTGTACCTCAACAAAGTACAACATATGTATGGGGACCGTGGTGGTCATTCTCAGATTTTGATGGGCCTAAAGATAAAAATGGTAAATCTTTAGGCGCGCAAAATTTAGAGTTTTCAAAAGAGGACAGTGGAAGAAAAGGGAAAGCTCAGATAATATCTAACACTTCAATAAAACCCGAAAGTTTTGGTTCTATTTATGCCATGAATAAATCTGCTCAAGAATTATGTGATGCAGAACTTGAAAAACTCCATGTGCTTGAGACAGGTACTGTAGAACTTGCTGACATACCAAGGTGGAATATTACAGATAGAATATTTGATATTGGCCCATATATAAATGATATGCATATTTCACTTTCGAGTGAAGGTGGATTAACGACTAGATATAATTTTACTAATTGGACACAAAGAGCGGGCAAACTTGCTTTATATAACTATAATAAGATGATAGCGTCAAGGGCTAATAACTTTAAATTTTTATCTTATTTAAGGTCAAAAATGTTTAAAGCTGGATTACCACCAGTTAATGTACGAGCTGCCACAGAGATGGAAAAGAAAGAGCAGACCCATAATGCTACAAATGGTATATTTGGCAATATGATGAATATACTTGCAAATGAGCTAAACAATACACAAGAAGATGTTGGAATAAATATACATTCTGCATCTACTAAAGAAGCTATGAAAGCTTATGGCGCTAATGGACTAGAAAGTTTTGGATCAACATTTGAACAAATATATAGCCCAGCATACATTTATGATCAAAGATATCCAGTTGACCACGTTGATTTATACAATGTCAAAGTTAAAAAGGGGCTAGGAGGAGGATTTGAATCTCCAGCCGACACTGGATGGGCAGATGATGATACAAGAGTTAAGGATGAAGAACGCGGACTTCCACCACATGCACAAGGATAAAAAATATGATTGACTTTAGAAAAGGATATAGGGAAAGATTATTAAAATCAATGGGAATTGCAGATGGAAAAATACCAGATGGTGTTACTATAGATCCATCTAAAGTTTTTCCTAGTGTTGAAATCTCGACAAACCCATTGGTGCATAAACACAGGGGTAACTTTTTTCAATTTAATGTTTCTCCAACCTCATTTGATTTAGATCCTTATTTCTTTTTTGAAACTAATGATTATGGAATCACTCTCAGAGGTGGAAATACTACAGACGTAAATCATAAAAAAGACCCTTTGCCCAGCGGAAATAGCCGAAGTGTCCAAGCTATGGTTTATAAGGGGCCGCTTTATTTATCTGGATGGGGCTATGATATCTGTGGACTGCCCGTTCCCGAAGATAAATTTCCCGGTAGAGGCAGAGCTTTTGATATGAGAGCTGCCAATAACAGATCTTTGTGGAAAACCGGACCTGTTGATTTAAGGTGGGATGATGACCGCAAGGTGTGGGTTGGTGGCCCCGAAGTGATCGAAGGTAAAATGCTAACAGCCCTTCCAGCGGGAGATATTTCTTCGCCTGCAACTGGATCTGGTATTGTTTACAGAGGTCGCAATTTAATATGGAATAAATTTAATATCCTTCCAAATACAGGCGGCTTAATTAAGCCCGATCCATTTGGTGGACCTTCTCCATATATCAAAACGAATGTACAAGAAGCTGTATTGCTTACAAATAGAAATAATCAAGTTTCTTTGGGGCCGGGTGATCACTTTATTGCGGTTAAAGTAAATTATGAGTGGAGAATTATGGGTGCTGGTGGTGGTGGTGGAGCTATAGTTGGTAAATTTAAAAAAATTAACTGCTCCGCTCCTAACATTACTAAAACTACAGTTCCACCATTTGAATTGCAATCTTTTGATTATGGAAACGTAGGAGAAGTGCAAAAGCATTTTCAAATTAAATTTTTTGACGTTGGCTCTAAAAAAGTATATTATTTTCAAAGCGACCAAGAGCTTTTGCCAGATTTAATTCCTTCTGAAGCTGCTGGTGGCAGAATTGTTCAATCTGATGGTATACTAGATATTACAAATTATGAAACAACTAACACCACAAATCCAGATGGATCTATTACGGCTAGTGAAATTACATTGCCATATTCGGGATATTTTAGTGTTGTTGCATATAATAATTGCGAAATGAGTAGCGATGTATACACATATAAATTAGCGGCTGCAAATAAATATGTTGCGGGTCTAGCTCCAGTTGTTGCAATTAATCGTAAACCATTAAGTAAATTGTTTGATTGTCCAAATAGCAATGATAATTTTGGCGTAGTAACAGATGATCAAACTGGAGCTGAATTTTATGCAATGCATCCATTTAAATACATAAAACATGATGTTAGAGTTATTGCTATGAAATCTAATATGACAGTCGTATGTAATGGCGAAATGCAATCAGCGTATGCAATTGTTGAGGTGGATGAATGTGCTAATGCAGGAACTGGACTAGCGAGGGAATAAAATGGCTTATACTAAAGTTGGAAGTAGAAATGATCCGGGAAATGAAGCTCTGGTTCATATCAGAAGATTAAGTCCTAAAACTGCTCCACCGGGTAATTGGGCGTCATGGGACTATTATGTGATGGCATCATTACCTACTAATGATAATCCTCGGTATTCCACATATAATACTAGTGATGATCAAGACATCTTGACAACTAAATACTATAGATATGAAATTGGGCCATCAGATATTCGTATCCAACGTGGAATATATCCAGCAGTGTATGATACAAACTTAAGATATAAAGTGAAATTACCTCCAGTAGTATTTCCAGCAGATATTGAAAGTTCAGGATATCCAGCTTATAGATTAATTTCTACAACACTTGATTCTAATGAGTTTGGCGCAGCTTATAAATACGATCAAACTTCATTTAATTTATCAGACTATGATCCTGAAAATGATTATTATAATTATTATTATCCTATAGTAATTAATGAAGAAGATCAGGTGCATATTAAAGTGCAGGACTTTAATAAAAATGATAGTCCAGTGGCTATTAAAACGCTAGATTTCACTGCGTATGCTAATTTTTGGCTAACTGATGGTGGGCCTACTATACCTCACTCTGATAAAATGTCCGCAGTGCTATTAAACACTCCATTCGCGCCTCGCATGACAGCTCAAGTTAAATTGATGCCAACTGGAGTTGACAATGATAATGGTGAAGATAGACACATTACATTTTACCAAGATTTTGTTGCAGACACTGGAAAAGTTATTTGGGACTTTATTCCTTATAGAGTATATCAAACTGGCGTATTTGGTGGAACTGGATATATTGATTGGTCGGGCATTCCAGAACTATCGTTCGCTTTTAATAATTTAAAAGTTGGACAGGATGTAAATCAAAAAATATTTGAAAATGAACTACCTCCTATGCATTATTACAGTCCACCAGAAGGAGGTCCGCAGGTTCCTAGCTTATCGCCACAGTCAGGTCTTATTATATTATCTGATAGAAGAGGAAAAGTTCAAAAAACTCCATATAAAATGACTTATCCTTACACATATAAATATGTGACATTTGATAGTTTAGAACCGCGAGAATTTGAAAGCAGTCTTGTTGTAAAAGACGATCCTGCAAACATGAGAGACGAACCAATTCCAATGCACTTGGCCAGAAAAATTGGAAATGATATACGTACGCATATTCCATTTGGAAGTGGTGTAGTGCAAGATTTAAACGGGGCGCAAATGCCATTTGGTGGTGGATGGGAAAAAAGAAGAAATGTTGGCGTGCAAAACAGAGGATTGCCATTGCACGAATTGAATTCTTTTAGAGATCAGCAGATTGTAGCCAGACTTCACTTACAAGGCGTTGGATGTAAAGCTGCGCACTTAGCTTATAGAGTTGGTACTGACGGCAAGGCTTCAGAAGAACATTTTAATTATGCAGGAGCAGATAATAAGGATGAACTTATTACTTCTAATAATCCAGCAGTGCTATTATTTAATAATTCCTCTAATTTTTATAGTAGACTCCCAGAGTGTTGGCCTTGGTCTTGTCGTAGATGGACAGTAGAGAGTACCATAAAATATAATAAACAACCAGATGGAACTCAAATTCCTATCTTACAGACAAAATACTATACTCAAAATCAAGAGGGGAAAAAGCAAGAAACATCTTATGATAATATACCTCACGTAGTTGTGCAATTTAATTCATGGACAGGCGACGAGAGTACAGAAGATATTCCTATATTAAACGGCGATCCGTTTCCAGTGCTAGATTCATCCAAGGACAATAAATATGCTAGCGGTAGTATAATTTCATTTACATCTGATCAAACAAAATATTTTCATGGTCATTATTACAAGACTATACCAATTAAATCTGCTGGTACGTTAGGAGATCCAGATTTAAGAACTTTTGGATGTGATCCAGAAAAAACAGATAAGGTTTCACTTGCTGTAGAAATTTTTCCAATACTGCATGATGCGCAATGTAAGTTAATTATGAAAATGGGATACTTGTGCTATCCATCGGGATGTTCATATCCAGATATGGGGGTGGGGAATAAAAAGATCATTTATCCATTTAACGCTTGCAAATTTAACGAATCTATGAGACTTGACTTGGGAAAAGTTAATTACAAGCAAGAAATACCTGTGACAATCGAGGCTGATAGTTTAGAATTTGATGAAGCTGAAGGATATATAATATCATATTTAAAATTAGATCCAGAGCCAAGACCCGCGCCCGATACAAAAATCGTTTATCCTCAAGTAGATATTATGGGGTCGGGATATGTTAAATTTTCAAAAGCTAATGACGTTCTTTTATCTTATTTAATAACTCCAAATAATGGTGGAATTGGACTTATAGATCCATATGGATACAAAGACAGTATAACAAAAACTTTAGATCAAGATTTAACTGTGCAAATACCAGATGGGTATTATATGACTACTGTCGCAAGAAAAGAGTGCTATCTTACATCTAATAAAATTGTTTATCAATCAGTATATGATAAATTTGCAAAAGATTATAATGTTAGAATAATTGGAGATATTGAATATAGCAATACTTTCGACTGCCCTGAAGATCCTCTTTACAATATTAAAAAATATGATCCATACGAGCATCCAGACGGAGTTACTCTTTCGCTAAACGAAGAAAAAAGTGTAAATCTATATGGTTTTACTGGATACATTTCAGTAGTGGCTAGAAAGAAATGTTACTATACTAGTGATATGTATATATATCAACGCAAAGATAATAATACTTTTGAATTAACTTCTTCTCCGTTGAATAAAATATATGAATGCTTAGATAAAGATGGCAATCATATAGATTATTTAGGTAGAGTTAGTATTCGGGGTAATGGTACTGATTTTTCTGAACCTGAAAATAAAATTGTTACGGGTGGCGATTATTATTTGGATAAAAAAGGTAATCAAATCTTATTTAATCCTTGTGACCAACCTAGAACATCTGAATTTTATAAAGCTACATCCATTGGAAATGCTGGTGGGTTTTTAGATTGGCAAAGTAATTGTTGTGATTTTTGCCCTGAAACAGACGGTGCTTTAGTTTCTCCCGCAAAAGGCCCAACTTATAATTGTGCAATATTAGATATTGAAGGCACTCCTGAAAGTATGAATCATTATGCCACTCTTGGTGGATGTGACAGCACAATGAATAAAAAATGCGTAAATACATTGATTAAAGGTAAGGCTAAATTAAGATCTAAAGCTAAAATGTTTGGTGAACAAGATCCACCGCCGAGTTTCTTGGATTCAAGTGGATATATGTATGGCGAACCAGTGCTAGGAATTTTAGGAAGTGGATTCTTGCCTGTATCTGGAACAGCCGAGTTTAATCCAAGCGTATTTACTTATAGCTCTGTAGTATTAATGAACGTGGAAGCTAATTTCTTTGAGGAGGGATCGTAATGACTGAAGGACCAGACAATAATTGTGATTATACTGATGTAATTGTACCCCTAGACTATACTCTATCCGCTTTTAAATATAGTAATAGAAAAAAATATGCCAATTGGAAAATGATTGGGATGCAAGTATCTCATGGTACAGTGGGTGGTATCAAATTAGATGAGAATAATTATACTACTTATGTTGGTGGGATTGTTACTGGATGTATGCCTATCGAAGAAATTAATCAAAATAACCAAATTGTTGGCCGGGGCGCATACTATTTTAGAGCTAAAGCCGATTCTTTCGACGGGGCAAAATCCGCAGCATATGGTATTTTAGGACATTGCAATACTCCCGGAGTTGAGTATAGTAATCCATCTGACGTTAGATTAAGCGCTGAACCAAGTATTATACTTGCTAGACCGGGAGCTTGGGAAATTGAAGGTACTGACGCATTGGCATACGCAACTATGGGTGAGCAAGGTAAATTAATTGGTGGCGAACCAATCAATACTATGAAAAATACTCCTTGGTTTAGAGGTTGGGGTGTGGCTCAAAGTTGGGATAAATGCTCTACTATGAATGGCATTGATTGGTGGATGGGATATTGGGCGCAAAATAAAGAAACTGGATATGTTTGGCAAGGTTTTGTTCCAGATGAAGACTGCTCATTGAGATGCGGAGATGATCCCAAGTGCAAAAGAATATGTAGAGAACAAAACGCTCAAAAACGAGGTAGATTTTCACCTTGGGGCTGGAAAGGTGATGACCAACTTATATATAGAAATTGTGAAGCTATGACTTATGATTTTGAAATTCTTGGACATGGCGCAGATAGACTCCCACAGTATAATAATACTGCTTGTTATAATGCTGCTAGCCCAGCTTTTACTTCTAATGATATACTAGGAATTGATGCTTATCCACCATTAAACTATGGAGAAGGTGGTGGCGCACACATGGGCCTTATGATTAAACTTACTAGCTTGCCAACTTGTAATCATTTTGATAAATTAATTGAAATAGATGATAAGCGACCTAGTAAAATTAAAGATCCTAATTATTGTGTAAAAATTGGCTCTGATCCATTTACAAGCACACGATATCCATTAAACGAATTTAGTGCGTGTGACGTTGGATTAACTGGTATATTTATTAGAAATGTTAGATGCGAAAGAGCTGTATTGAGAATTGCATCTATATGTAATTATGCATTTCCAATTGGAGTAGGAAATACATACCATAGAGGTTTTACCGTTGGAAAACCGTATGAATATCATTTTGACAGATGGGATAGGGCTGATAATGGGAATTATAAACTTTTTGATGAAATTTTTGATTTACCTGATGCAAATTTAAAAGTTAGAGTTTTAGCAGCTAGCAAAGCTATTTGGGAGGGATATATGAAACCAAATAAGAGAGTTGGTGATCGACAAGATGGGCCATTTTTATGGAGTCAAATGGGCGATCCTTCTATAACTTTTGGCGTTGACGCAACTAATCATTTAAACGGAGACTTAATGAGAAAGAAATTCTTAACTGGTGGTGGAATTAATGATCTTCCAACAGGCGCAAAAGGATGCATGTGTCAAAATCCACAAGATGGCGATGAAGGTCATATTCCTATCAGACCTTACAATGAGTTTGTTTACTGTCCTAATAACTTTAGCTGTGAGAAAACATGTCATGGATAATAGAGATACATATAGGAGTAAAAATGGATTTAATTTTGAATCAGATGATTCTAAATTTCCATATGATGGCTATCAATTTTACGGAACTAAAAAGGCGGCTATATTTAATTACTCTAATGAAGTCTTTAGAAGAAAAAAAGCTAGTGGTGCTGAGGGGCTTTATTTGATAAATGGAGGTAATATACCATCAGATATGGCTGACTCCACATCATATGCTGCACCTCCAAATACAGATGATTTGCATCCTGTTATAGCTTGTACACTTAATAAAGGAACTGCTGGCCGATTAGAATCTATTACTGCACTTAACTTATCGCCAAATAGAATACCGGAAACTCCAACTCCATGCATTGCTCCAAAATACGTTTTACCAGATATAAATCCTGAAGAGGGTAAAGATCAAAAGCCAAATTTCATGTATATGCCAATGTATCAGTATTCATGTAGTAAACATCCTAGAGCGGCTGGCTTGGCACATGAAGATAATTATGATTGTTTAAAAAAATCTATGACTGCTGGTAATGCAGAAGGATTCTGTTGCGCTACGGCTGCTGGATGCATGGCGGGTCTTAATTTTTTTCAAAAAATTGTAGACGCAGCAGGAAAACCTTCATGGAGAACTGTACCAAAAGTACCTTTTTTTGCACTGGTGAGCTGTTTAGGAAGTTCTGGAGGAGATCCAACCAAGCTTCCTAAAGATACAAGTCGCGAAGGCTTTATGAGAGAAGAATGTAATTATCAAAATAATTGTAGAGCAGGATTTAGCTTGGGTTTTGCTGGTACGGGAGATATAGGAAAATTAGATGGACCGACTGGCGCTGGCTGCGCAACAGAAAGAGTCGGAGACATGGCTTGGATTCCTTATTCTTTTGGTGTTACTAGACTTTACAATATAAGTGGGAACACTGAATGCAATAGCTGTAAAACTCCCGGCGGCATAGTATATATAACCGGATATACTGATTGTTTTTATTGTGAACAGCAGTGTTGGATGGTTGATCCAAAATTAAATTTAGGTATAGGCCCATGTATAGGAGCAGATGGCAATGTTATTCCACATAGAATAAGAAAAAAGTGTAATGACGCAACTTCCACTGGGATGTCGCAATTTTGCGCATGTAATAATAATGATACAATTGACATGGGAGGAAATACAGGTACTATATATAGTACTACATTTCAATACCCAACTAATATGTTTACTAATTGGGCGCCAATAGGACTATCAGGTGCTGGCGGTTCATTATCTTCTACTAGTTGTAATGGCGAGTTTGTTTATAATTGTGATGAGGTTTCTTAAGGAGATTATAGGATGAAAATTTCAATAGATAAGAATTTAGTTAAAGAGTTGTTAGTGATGGAAGATTTTTTTAATAAAGTTCCAGAGTACTTTTACTTAAAAGAGGCTGGATCTAAAATTAATGAAGCATTGGGTCAACAAGGTGGATGTTCAGCCTGTACGGAAAATAATTTAATTAATCCGACTATTATGAACTTCTTATCCCATACAGTCAATATGTATCTTGATTGTGGTGTTGACTCTTTAAATAAATTTAAACAATTTGTTAAAGAATATAAAGATGGTGGTGATGATTTTCAAATTGGCGTTTTTTACAAAGAGAGTGACGAAACAGAAGTTGTGGAGCTAATCATATGAGTCGTATAATTAATCTTGCTCAAAATTTTGGTAATTCTGTTATTAACCATATTGCAGATGGATTAAAGCAAGTTCCCGAAGAAGAATACAATAAACGTATTGATATTTGTAAAACTTGTGATAAATATGATCCTGAATTAAATAGATGCACACACTGTGGATGCTTTTTAAAGGTTAAAGCCTCATGGAACTCTGAAAAATGCCCATTAAGTAAATGGTAATGTGTATTATATGTTAGGTATACCAAACTTTTCTCTACGTAGGAGGCTTTAAATGGCGTCAATTTCGTTTCAGGTTATAGATGGGACTATCGGGGCTACGGGCTTCGGTAATGTTAATACAATTTCAGGATCAGGTCTTGGGTTTTATGGAGCGGGTGGATTTGGATCTAGCGTTTCAACGACTAGTTATCAAGACAATACATTCATCACTAATGCCGATGGAACTGCGCAGTATGGCAGTGTTAGAAATGTTAAGTACTTATCAACCACTGGTTGCTACGGCAAAGAAGCAGCAGCTACTGGAATATTAACTCAATTAAATAGTTCTGATGCAACATTATTTATTCACTTTGACCACAGCACGGCTGTTAAAACACAAAATGTTCAATTAAGAATTTATGATAGAAGTAGCCCTGATAATCCAGCAATTGGGGTTATTACAAAAGTAG
>Ga0209401_1000359_pt1 | contig 31259 bp, 27 predicted proteins | sample M_140807_MF_Meta_FD_187318 | JGI IMG/M metagenome (GOLD analysis project Ga0209401, IMG submission 187318) | Freshwater microbial communities from Lake Montjoie, Canada to study carbon cycling - M_140807_MF_MetaG (SPAdes) (version 2) | ecosystem: Environmental > Aquatic > Freshwater > Lake... | reverse complement strand
GATAGTTTGCCGCCAGCAATGGCTAGTGCTGCTCGGTCATTTTCAACATCTATATCAATATCGCCATCAAGATCTGCAATATCAAGTAATCCCTCTAGGTAATCAGCTGCTACATCCCCCTCTTCTTCAAGTTGGGCGATCAAGCTCTTTTTTTCAAAAACCTTTTCACTCTTTACTTCACTCATTATTCCTCCGAAGTGGTATTTATGATGATTTGATAGTTTTTGTACTAGTTTGGGGTGTTTTCTTTAACGGTTCTTTTTTTTCTTCTTTTTATCTTTCTTGGGTTGAACTCTTTGACCAGTTTGTTCTGGCTGACCTTCAACAATTGTGGTGCCATCTGCATTAGTACTTTTTTCATCAAGTGGTCCTTTTGCTGCCTTCTTTTTTTGTAACTCTTCATATGCGGGAGATCCAGGCGCTGGGTTTCGTTTAATTACGTAGTACTGCTGACCCCAGGTCCAAAGATTTGTAGTTGACCAGTAAATTAAAACTCCGATTGGAAAGTTAACACCAGTTACTGCAAAAATAATTGGGAATAAATACAACATAATTTTTTGCTGTTGCAACATCATGTTGTTGGAAGAGTCCATTTTTGGCATTCCTTTAACCATCAACTGTCGTTGGGTGGTGAAGGTGGTGGCTGACATAAAAATAATTAAAACAATTGCGATCGCTTTGGTGGAGAACTCACTTGATCCTAGGAATGTGCCAGAAAGTGGAGCTCCGAAAAAACTAGCTTCCCGGGCTGAGATTAAATACTCACCCTTTAATAAACCTCGAGGTTGATTTTGGCTAATGCTATTTAGTACCCAAAAGAGTGCGAAGAAAATTGGTGCTTGGGCAAGGATTGGAAAACATGATGCGAAAGGATTTGTTTTATGCTCTTTGTAGAGCTTCATCATCTCTTCTGATTGTTTTTGCCGATCATCCTTGTACTTCTTTTGGATCACCTTCATGTGTGGCTGCAGAGCGGTTAAGGCTCGCTGGGATTTAATTTGTTTAACAAATAATGGAATTAAGATAATTCGAATCAAAATAACTAGTGCGATAATGCCAACCACCCATTGCAGATCTGTGTTATTGGTAAAGGCTAGAAGATCATGAAAGGTTACTAATACCCAAGAAACTGCTGTATATAGGCCGTTTAGAATGGAATCTAACAACTTAATTGCCTTTCTCTTACTACGTTAATTGAACTCTTTGATGGGTAATCCACCCCACCATGTGAGAAAGGATTACATCTAACAAATCTGTAAAGGCCCATAAACAATCCTTTTAAACCAAACTCATTTATCGCTAACTCGGTATATGTGGAACAGGATGGGTAGTACTTACAGCGGGGTGCGAAAAATGGTGAGATATATTTTTGATATAACTTAATTGGCAAGATCAAAGCAAGTCTCATAGATCTGCCTTGTTGTTTTGGCCAGAAAACTTAAGTAATGCTTTTTCGATCAATTGATTAACCTCTGTTGAGTAATCATTTTGAGATTTTAAAACTCTAACCACAATCATTAGATTCTTCGGCAGTACTTGAATATGGCTTGCAAAATTGTGTCGAAGTTTTCTGGTTACAAGGTGTCTGGTTACTGAGCCGCCCACTGAGCGATTAACAATGAAGCCGATTTTTGGTTGATCTGTTTTTGCTAAGTTTGCATACAAAACTAAATTTGGGGAAGAAAAGCGAGCACCTGTTTTTGTGATGAGATTAAAATCTGATCCAGCCCGTAGCCGGTTTGGTTTAGGTAACACGGGGTGAGGTTATTTTGTTAGGCAGAGATTTTGGCTCGGCCTTTTGCGCGGCGAGCTGATAAAACACCTCGTCCACCACGTGTGGCCATGCGGGCACGGAAACCATGTTTTTTAGCCCGTTTACGAACGTTGGGCTGGAAGGTGCGCTTCATAAATCTCTCCTAAAATAATTGATCTTCCCGTTTAAGGGTCACAGCGGTATGGGTGGTAAGGGTAGGGGCTGGGGACAAGATGGGTCAAACCGGCCCCAACCACCCTTTGGGGGTTGGGCTAATGTGGATAACCACTTGCAATCCTGAGAGATAGCACCTATCTTCGCCCTCTATCCACAGATTTCCCCCTCTATGGCTAGAAATTGAAGTTTAAAGGACAGGTTTAGACCACAGCCTGTGGATAACTTTGTGGGTAACTTTTTAGGGCTTTTGGCCAGGATTGTGGGTGGGTGAATGGCAACACTAGCGCAGGTCGATCTGCAAAAACTTTGGGATCAAGTGGTCTCCTCCGTTTCCACACCGCAATACAGCGCGTTTTTAGTTAGAACAAAACCTCTTGGTTTACTACCGGGGGAGGATGGTTCAAATCTTTTGTTATCAGCTCCTGATCTTTTCACTAAAGATGTTTTAGAGACCCGCCTTCGCGCCATCTTGACTGAAGAGTTAAGTAGCCAGTTAGGTGAGAAAATAAATATTGCAGTAACTGTCACGGGTGATGGTAAATCTGAGAGCCAAGAAATCACACAAAATGATGATCAAGTTTTTACAGATGCCCCAATTGAGGTCAAGGGTGGCACAGGAAGAAACTCAACCTCATTAAATAACAATGAAAGTGCTCAGTTAAACCCAAGATATATTTTTGAAACTTTTGTAATTGGTGCGTCAAATCGTTTTGCCCACGCGGCCGCCGTTGCAGTAGCTGAGGCGCCAGCAAAGGCTTATAACCCGCTGTTCATTTATGGTGATTCAGGGCTTGGAAAGACCCACCTTTTACATGCGATTGGCGCCTACGCTAAAGAGTTATACGGCTCGGTTCGAGTCCGCTATGTTTCCTCTGAAGAGTTCACAAATGACTTTATTAACTCAATTCGTGATGATAAAGCGTCAGTTTTCCAAAAGCGCTATCGCGATCTAGATATTTTATTAGTTGATGATATTCAATTTTTAGAAAACAAAGAGCGAACCCAGGAAGAGTTCTTCCATACCTTCAACACTTTATATAACGCCAACAAACAAATTGTTATCTCAAGTGATCGACCACCAAAACAATTAACTACTTTGGAAGATCGCCTACGTTCCCGATTTGAGTGGGGTTTAATTACTGATATTCAACCACCTGAGCTTGAAACTCGAATTGCTATTCTTCGTAAAAAGGCTGCGCAAGATAAATTAAACGCACCTGATGATGTTTTGGAATACATCGCTAGCAAAATTTCAACAAACATCCGCGAGTTGGAGGGTGCGCTAATTCGTGTTACCGCCTTCGCCTCACTTAACCGACAAGGTGTTGATTTATCACTGGCAGAAATTGTGCTTAAAGATTTAATTCCTGAAGAAGGTGGCCCAGAAATTACTGGTCCTACCATCATGGCCCAGACCGCCTCTTACTTCTCGTTAACAGTTGATGATCTTTGTGGCACCTCAAGGTCTCGAGTTTTGGTGAATGCCCGGCAGATCGCGATGTATTTGTGTCGAGAAATGACTGAGTTGTCTTTGCCAAAGATTGGCCAGGCTTTTGGAGGCCGTGACCACACAACTGTGATGCATGCTGATCGAAAGATTAGACAATTGATGGCAGAGCGCCGCTCGATCTATAACCAGGTAACCGAGTTAACCAACCGAATAAAGCAGCAATCTAAAAAATAGAGATTTAATACAACTAAATATTGAAAAGTTCTCCCCAAACTGATACCCCCAAGGTGGGGATAAGGTGTGGATAACTGTGGATATTGCTGTTTATAACAAGGTTTAGACCTTACTTTAAACAGCCCACCCACAAGCTGCCCACAGTTTTTGGGGGTAACTTTATGCGGGGTGACCTGCGGTTTTGCCAACAACCCACAGTTTTTATTTTGGTTATTACTAACCACTATATATAAGGATTTAAGGGTGAATGGCTGCGAACTGTTGGATCAATCTTTAAGTAGTTAAGATTTTCAGATTAGTTAAGAAAAGGTGGATGGATGAAGTTTGTAGTAGAACGAGATGACCTAGTTGACGCAGTCAATTGGGTTTCAAAGTCGATCTCAAATCGTCCAATCACAACCGCCCTACTTGGCATAGTTATCGACGCAGGCGATGAAATAATTTTATCCGGATCTGATTTAGAAACAGCAGCAAAAGCAAAATTTAAAGCTGAAGTTTCCCAAAAAGGAAAAGTTTTGGTTCCGGGAAGATTATTAGCTGAGATTTCGAGATCACTACCTGCCAAACCAATCACATTTAATTTAGAGGGAAGCCGAGTTCTAGTTAGCGCAGGCAGCGCCAAATTTACATTACCAACCCTGCCACTAGTTGAGTATCCAACCTTGCCAGAACTACCTAGCGCCTCCGGTTCTTTAAACTCAGATCTTTTTGCAACCGCGGTAAATCAAGTAGCAATTGCAGCCGGAAAAGATGATTCCCTACCAACACTTACTGGAGTGTTTGTTGAGATTAATAAAAATCAAATTACATTAGCCGCAACCGATCGATATCGCCTAGCGGTTAGAGAGTTAACATGGAGCGCACAAGATGCCAATATTGAAACCACTTCATTACTACGCGCTCGCACATTAGCTGATGCTGCAAAATCTTTAATTGGTTCATCCCAAATAACAATTGCGTTGGCGCCGGCAAACACAAATGAAAAACTAGTTGGTTTTATATCTGATGGAAAAACCATGACATCAAGAGTTTTAGATGGCTCATTCCCACCATTTAGACACCTACTACCGAGTGAATCAACAGCGGACGCCGTAATTGAAGTTGCACCATTTTTAGATTCAGTACGAAGAGTTGCGTTGGTAACTGATAAAACAGTTCCTTTACGTCTTAACTTCTCAAACAACACCTTGCAACTTGAGGCCGGCACAGGCGATGAAGCACAAGCTAGTGAGAAGCTAGACATTAATTACAAAGGTGAAGATATAAATATCGCTTTCAACCCAACATTTTTAACTGATGGTTTAAATGCAATCAACACCGCATTTGTTCACATCACATTTACTGGTGCCAACAAACCCGCTGTTTTAGCTGGCCAAACTGAAGCCACTAGCGCACCTATTACAAATTATAAGTATTTGTTGATGCCAATGCGTTACTCATCATAATTATCAACAATTTAAATTAGTGTTAATCACCAGTCTAAACCTAACTAATTACCGATCTTATTCCTCACTAGATCTACCGCTAACTAGTGGCATCTCCATTTTTGTTGGTAAAAACGGTGAAGGAAAAACTAACATCGCCGAAAGCATTCTTTATTTAACCTTTCTAAGCTCACACCGGGCCAGCGGAAACACCCCACTAATTAAACTTGGTAGCCAAAGTGCTTATATCCGCGCAAAGGTTAAATATCCAGAACGAGAAATATTAGTTGAGTTAGAGATAAATGGTGAGAAAGCTAACCGCGCTAAAGTAAATCAAAATCAACTGCGAAGCCAAAAAGAGATTTTTGGAATTGTGCAAACAATTTATTTCTCACCAGAGGATTTAGATATCGTGCGGGGTGATCCAAGTGAGCGCCGAAGATTTATTGATCAATTATTAACCTTAAGATCCCCAAGAGTTGCAGGGGTGATTACTGATTATGATCGCGCAGTAAAACAGCGAAACTCACTACTTAAAACCAGGGCTTCAAATGATGCGTTAATCCCATGGGATAAACAAGTAGCACAATTTGGTGGTGAGTTAATTGCCTTACGGATGGCGGCTTTAGTTGAGTTAAAACCAATATTTAATAATATATATAAGGATATTTCAGATGCTAAACCCGCTGAAATAATATATAAATCAAGCATTGATAATCCATCCAGTGATCCAAGTGAAAATAGTGAAAAAATAATGGAGAAGTTAACTTTAAATAGAGGCGCTGAAATGGAACGCGGCCTAACTTTAACTGGACCACATCGCGATGATTTAGTTTTAGCACTGGGTGATCATGTGGTTAAAGGTTATGCCAGTCATGGTGAATCCTGGTCGATTGCTTTATCTTTAAAGCTTGCAACATATAATCTATTAAAATCAGGTGGCTTATCACCAATTTTAATTTTAGATGATGTATTTTCTGAATTAGATGAGGATAGAAGAGAGAAGTTAGCCCAAATTGCGCAAAGCGCCGAGCAAACTTTAATAACTGTTGCAGTTGAAAATGATCTACCTAAATCAATTAAAGGGGCAAGGTATTTAGTTAAGTCTGGCGTGGTGAGTAAATTATGAAAAATGATTTAGCAAAAGAGTTATATAAGTTTTACCGATCAGGTTTTAGAAAGTTAAGAGCAAGTGGGCAGGTGAGTGTTGAGCGAACTAAAAACACTGATCCACAATCTTTAGAATCTGTGTTATCTGAAGTAATCACAGGACGAAATTGGGGGAAAGGTTTTGCAGAAGGAAATTTATTTAGCAATTGGTCAGAGATTGTTGGAGTTGAAATTGCGCAACACACAACACCAATCTCATTAGTTGATGGCAGATTAACAATTCAATCTTCATCATCTGCTTGGGCAACACAAATACGATTGATGCAGGATGATTTACTTAAAACTATTTCTAATTCAGCACCCGGTGCATTAGTCGAGCAACTAAATGTGATTGGACCACATGCTCCAAGTTGGAAGCGGGGGTTACGCTCAATTCGGGGGGCTAAAGGGCCAAGAGACACCTACGGCTAGTATCCACCCACAAAACTTCCTCAAAAGGGGCGCATTTATCCCCTAAAACCCCAATTTGAGTATTTCAAAACTTTATTTACAGATAAGATTATGGGGTGCGCCGGTCAAAAAACGGCCAGATTCAATTCTAGAAGAGTTTGGGGGTTATAGGTGGCGACCAAAAACACCCAATCTCAAGCTCAGTCTAAAAAAGAGCACAAAGGTTATGACGCCTCAAATATCACCGTCCTAGAAGGATTAGATGCGGTTAGAAAAAGACCAGGAATGTATATCGGCTCAACTGGTGAGCGGGGATTACACCACTTAGTTTATGAAGTAGTTGATAACTCTGTTGATGAAGCACTAGCTGGTTACTGCACAGAGATAAATATATTTTTACAAAAAGATGGTTCAGTAAAAGTAATTGATAACGGCCGCGGTATTCCAGTTGATATTCACCCAGTTGAAAAGAAGCCAGCACTTGAAGTTGTATTAACTGTTTTACATGCCGGTGGAAAATTTGGTGATGGTGGTTACTCAGTATCTGGTGGATTACACGGTGTTGGTATCTCAGTAGTAAATGCGTTAAGTACTGATCTCGGTGTTGAAGTTATGCGCGATGGTTTCATTTGGAATCAAAACTATAAGTTGGGTGTGCCAACTGCGCCGGTTAAAAAAGGAGGCGCCACAGAAGAATCTGGTACAACTGTAACCTTCTGGCCATCTAAAGAAATTTTTGAAACTACTGATTTCTCATTTGAAACTCTATCTACCAGATTTCGAGAGATGGCATTTTTAAACAAAGGTTTAATTTTAACTTTAACTGATGAAAGATCGGGACATGTGGATGAAAAAGGAAATTCACTCTACGTTAGATATGAGTACGCAGATGGAATCATCGATTTCGTTAAGCATTTAAATATTACAAAAGGTGCAACCCATAAATCCATCATCTCTTTTGCAACCGAAGAAGTGAAGCAAAAAATGTCTTTAGAAGTAGCCATGCAATGGAACACAGGTTTTTCTGAATCTGTTTACACATTTGCTAACACAATTAACACCCAAGAGGGTGGCACACATGAAGAAGGGTTTAGGACGGCGCTAACTTCAATAGTTAATAAGTTTGGTGAAGAGTGGGGTTTTATTAGAAAGAAAGAAGATCGCTTAACTGGTGATGATGTTAGAGAGGGCTTAACCGCCATTGTCTCCATCAAAATTGGGGAACCACAATTTGAAGGACAAACAAAGACAAAATTAGGAAATACTGAAGCGAAATCATTTACCCAAAAGGCAATGAATGACCACCTAACCGCTTGGTTTGAAAAAAATCCAAGTGAAGGAAAAGATATTGTTAGAAAATCAATTGATGCCGCCGCTGCCCGTGTTGCCGCACGAAAAGCTCGCGATTTATCACGTAATCGCAAAGGATTACTCGAAGGTCGAGGTATGCCAGGAAAATTAGCTGATTGCCAATGGACTGAACCAGAAAAGTGTGAGCTCTACATTGTTGAGGGAGATTCTGCTGGTGGTTCAACAAAAGGTGGAAGAGATTCTCGTTATCAAGCAGTGCTTCCAATTCGCGGAAAGATTTTAAATGTTGAAAAAGCAAGAATTGATCGCGTTCTACAAAACAATGAGGTGCAAGCATTAATTACCGCGCTTGGCACCGGAATCCATGATGATTTTGATTTAGCAAAACTTAGATATCACAAAATTATTTTAATGGCCGACGCTGATGTTGATGGTCAACATATTAGAACCTTACTTCTAACTTTATTATTTAGATTTATGAAGCCATTAATTGAAAATGGATTTGTTTACTTAGCTCAACCACCACTATATAAATTAAAGTGGGGCGGAAAAGAGCCAGTGCAATATGCGTTCAGCGATAAAGAGCGTGATGGTTTTATTCAAATGGGAATAGAGAACGGTAAGCGCCTACCAAAAGATGACGGTATTCAACGATTTAAAGGATTAGGTGAGATGCCAGCTAAAGAGCTTTGGGATACCACAATGGATCCAGCAACAAGAGTTTTAATGAAAGTGACCTTAGAGGACGCTGCAGCAGCCGATGATTTATTCTCAGTATTAATGGGTGAAGATGTTGAACTTCGCAGATCTTTTATTCAGCGAAATGCTAAAGATGTTAGATTCTTGGATATTTAATAATGGATAAAACATTTATAGATCACGAAGGTGAACACGGCAGAGATCGACAAGAATCAATTGATCTACAAGTTGAAATGGCTAGGTCATATCTAGATTACGCAATGAGCGTAATTGTTGGCCGAGCACTTCCTGATATCAGAGATGGTTTAAAACCAGTACACCGTAGAGTTTTATATGCAATGTATGACGCTGGATACCGCCCTGATAAGGGTTATTACAAATCATCTCGAATTGTTGGAGATGTAATGGGTAATTACCACCCACATGGTGACACTGCCATTTATGACGCAGTAGTTCGTCTTGCTCAATTCTGGTCACTTCGTTATCCATTAATTGATGGAAATGGAAACTTTGGCTCACCTGGAAATGATCCAGCAGCGGCCATGCGTTATACCGAAGCTCGCCTAGCTCCACTTGCAATGGAGATGATGCGAGACATTGATGAAGAAACAGTTGATTTCATTCCAAATTACGACGGCAGATCACAAGAGCCAACTGTTTTGCCATCCCGTTTTCCAAACCTGTTAGTTAATGGCTCTGCCGGCATTGCAGTTGGTATGGCAACCAACATCCCACCACATAATTTAAATGAAGTAATCGAGGCAACCTGCTTTGCTTTAGAAAATCCAGAGATGGAATCTGAAAAATTATTAGCTAAGTTAATGACAATTGTTAAAGGCCCAGATTTTCCAACCAAAGCATTAATTGTTGGTAGGGGTGGAATTGAGGATGCTTACAAAACTGGCCGCGGTTCAATCATTATGCGAGCAGTTGTTGAGGTTGAGGAAATCAATAAACGCACCTGTCTTGTTGTAACCGAACTTCCTTACCAAGTAAACCCAGATAACTTGGCTTTAAAAATTGCTGAGCTAGTTAAAGATGGTCGAATTAAAGGAATTGCAGATGTTAGAGATGAAGGAAATGAGCGCCTAGGTCAACGCTTAGTAATTGTTCTTCGAAATGATGCGGTTGCAAAGGTAGTCTTAAATAATCTTTATAAACATACTCAATTACAAGACTCCTTTGGTGCAAACATGTTGGCATTAGTAGATGGTGTGCCAAGAACATTACGTCTTGATGAGTTCATTCGTTATTACATTGAACATCAAGTTGATGTAATTGTTAGACGAAGTAAGTATCGATTAGCAGAGCGAGAAAAAAGAGCTCACATATTAAAAGGTTACTTAAAAGCACTAGACGCACTAGATGCGGTAATTGCATTAATTAGAGCAAGTAAGACGCCGGAAGAAGCACGCACTGGATTAATGAAATTACTTGAAGTAGATGAGCTGCAAGCAAATGCAATCTTAGATATGCAACTTAGAAGAATTGCAGCCCTTGAGCGACAAAAAATCATGGATGAGCACGATGAATTAATGTCTGATATCAAAGAGTTAAAAATCATTCTTGATAGCCCAGAAAAGCAGCGATTAATAATCAAAGATGAATTAACTGAGGTTGGCAGTAAGTATGGCAACGAGCGGCGCACACAAATTATTGCTGGAGATACTGATCTTTCTGTAGAGGATTTAATTCCAGATCAAGATGTAGTGGTAACAATTACTAAGGGTGGATATTCAAAGAGAACTAAGGCAGATGCCTACCGCGCGCAAAAGCGTGGCGGCAAAGGTGTAAAAGGTGCTGCGTTAAAAACAGATGATGTTGTTGAACATTTCTTTACTGCAAGCACACATAACTGGTTGTTATTTTTTACCAACAAGGGCCGGGTATATCGAGCCAAGGTTCATGAATTACCAGATGCCGGACGCGATGCAAGAGGCCAGCATGTTGCAAACTTGTTAGCATTTAAACCAGATGAAACCATTGCGCAGGTTATAGCGATTGAAGATTATCTAACCCAGCCTTATTTAGTTATCGCTACCAAAGCCGGCATCGTTAAAAAGACACCACTACCTGAGTATGACTCACCAAGAAGTGGTGGCTTAATTGCGGTCTCACTAAAAGCAAATGATGAGGTGGTTTCTGCGACTTTAGTAAGCGAAAAAGAAGAATTGTTACTAGTTTCGAAGATGGGAATGTCACTTAGATTTTCTGCCAATGATGAAACCTTGCGTCCAATGGGAAGAGGAGCAACAGGTGTAATTGGTATGAAGTTTAGAAAAGGTGACAATCTGTTAGCGATGGCTGCAATTAGCAGTGATAACAAAAATTATGTATTTACTGCAACTGATGGTGGTTATGCCAAGCGAACAAAACTTGAGGAGTATCGAAGCCAAGGACGAGGTGGAATTGGTGTTAAGGCGGCAAAGATTGATGAGGATTCACGTGGTGTATTAGTTGGCGCAATGATTGTTCAGGAAAAAGATGAGATCTTGGCGATCTCATCAGCTGGCACAGTTATGCGAACTCCGCTGGCACAGATCCGTGAGACTGGCCGAGACACTTTAGGAGTCAGATTGGTTAACCTAGATCCAGGAATCTCAGTAGTATCTGTTACTCGCTTAGTTGATGATCTTGATTAAGCGTAAAAACGAAAGAGGAACGAGGTAGAAAGAAAACCACTTTTGGTTTAGCAGTACTTCCTCAGGTAGCCTTCACCAGCAATATGGGCCTATAGCTCAGCCTGGTTAGAGCGCTTCCCTGATAAGGAAGAGGTCTGTGGTTCAAGTCCACATAGGCCCACCCTGCACACAATGCGGGGACCTAGCTCAATTGGTAGAGCACCGCCTTTGCAAGGCGGGGGTTAGGGGTTCGATTCCCCTGGTCTCCACAATTATTTGTTTTGAATTTTAAAAAAAGCATTGGGGAATATATATGGTGAAAGAGAAAAATCTTCTTACCAAAGTTATTGCCTTATTGCATTTTAAACAAAAAAGTGGTGTCCTTAATCGGTATAACTCATTGATATCTCCAGCAGAGTTTGATACGCGAAAATCCACTAAACACTCTAAATCAGTTCAAGAGCTAATTTCAATCATATCTCCAAATAAATTTAAAGGTGAACTAAAAAGATTTGGACATAAAGGTGATGGAAGTTATGTTTTGCCAAAAAATATTGTTAGCCCGAAAGCATATTTAATATCTGGAGGAATATCTGATAACAACGAATTTGAAATTGAGTTAGCAAAAAAAGGTGTGACGGGGATACAAGTAGACAATTCAATTAGCAATGCTCCAAAAGAACACAAAAATCTAGCGTTTAAAATCGCAACTCTTGGACAAAGAGACGGACTATATGAGGTTTCATTAGAAAATCTCATTTCAAAGGCCCCTTCAAATAGAAACCTAATTGTGAAATTGGATGTAGAAGGGGCAGAAATTTCAGCCTTACAGCATTTATCAGAAAAATCTCTAAAAAAGATTAACTGTTTAGTGTTAGAGCTTCACAATCTAAGCTCTTTAGTACACAATAATAAAATTTTACAAGTTTTGATTAAACTAAAAAAATCAGGTTTATCTAGTGTTTATCTTCAAGCAAATAATGGCATTTTAGACTACATAATTTCAGGCGTGCTTATCCCTGACAATATTGAGGTTACATTTGTCAGAAAAGATCAAGTGTCTAAACCGTCACCTAAAGATGTTTTAAGAATTAAACATTTAGCCACCAAAAACAACAAAGAAAATACATTTACAAACATCGATCATTTTTTATTTTATAATGTATAAATTTACTGTGATTTGAGTTGTCGACTACCTTGACCTATACTTTAAGCCTAAAAAGAAAGGCTGTTGATGAATCAAGCAACTCTTCACACCAGCATGGGCGATATCGTCATTGAACTTTTCCCAAACCACGCACCTAAAACTGTTGCAAACTTTGTTGAGTTAGCAACTGGGGCCAAAGAGTGGGTTGATCCAAATATTGGCGAGAAGGTTAAGTCCAATCTTTATGACGGAACTATTTTTCACCGCGTAATCCCAAACTTTATGATTCAAGGTGGGGATCCACTAGGTAGTGGCATGGGTGGACCTGGTTATAACTTTGCTGATGAATTTCATGGTGAGTTAAGTTTTGATAAGCCATACCTACTTGCGATGGCAAATGCTGGACCAAATACAAACGGTTCACAATTCTTTATTACTGTAGCGCCAACAGCCTGGCTAAACCGCAAACACTCAATCTTTGGTGAAGTTAAAGATGCTGCTAGCCAAAAGGCAGTGGATGCTATTGCGACCGTTAAAACTGGAGCAAATGACAAACCAGTACAAGCCGTAAAGATAACTTCAGTATCTTTTAAGTAATTTAAATGCCACAAAGTTTGACTAGAAACTTAGTCTTTTTTATCTCTGGCTGCTTTGTATTATCCCTATTCCAACCAAACCTTGAGTATGAGTTCGCGCTTTCAGGATACGAAATTCAAAATGGGCAGTGGTATCGCTTGCTTACCGTAGCTTTAGTCCACGGCGGCTGGCTGCACCTACTATTTAATATGTTGGCGCTATTTTCACTCGGAACAGCAATTGAAAATTACTTAGGTAGAAATAAATATATTTTCATCTTAATTACATCTTTACTATTTGGCTCACTCACTTCCTACCTCTTTAATCCACTCACCTCAGTTGCAGTTGGCTCATCCGGAATGATCTTTGGTTTATTTGGCGCGCTCCTTGTAATGGGAAAGAGAATGGGAGCTGATTTAAAAGAGGGCTTTGGCTTGATTGCTTTAAACCTTGCTATTCCCTTTGTGATCCCAGGAATTGATTGGAAGGCTCACTTGGGCGGTCTAGTTGGAGGTGTTGTAGTAACAATGGTGGTTAAGCGAAAATAGATATCCACAGCAGTTATCCACCGTGTGGAGAATTACAGTGTTGTAATTAGTACCAGCGAGTGGCTAGTGAAAAGCCAATACCCACAAAGCCAAAACCAACCAGCATGTTCCAAGCACCAATGCCAGGAATTGGGTAGTTAGTTCCACTGATGTAGAAAATAACGATCCAAATCAGCCCAAAAATGAAGTTAGCCACCATTACTGGGGCAAGCCAGCTTGGAGACTCTAGCTTTTCATCCTCAGCAGCAAACTGCTCAGCGGCTGGGGCAACCTTCTTTTGTTTGCGGACTTTATCGCGAACCTTTGACTTCGGCATGGCAGCAGATTACTACACAATTGGCCTATGAGCACCCCTGCCCGCAAGATCCTAGTTATCGATAACTATGACTCCTTTGTATTTAACCTAGTTCAATACCTGCAGCAATTAGGTGCTGATTGCACAGTAGTTAGAAATGATGCTATCAAAGTAAGTGAGGCAGATAAATATGATGGTGTTTTAATCTCACCAGGTCCTGGCACACCAGAGGCAGCTGGCATAAGTATTGAGTTAGTTAAGTATTGTGCCGAAAAAAAGATTCCACTCTTAGGTGTTTGTCTTGGACATCAAGCAATAGCTGTTGCATATGGCGCAACTGTTTCAAGAGCTCCTGAGTTATTACATGGTAAAACTTCCGTTGTCACTCATGCAAATAAATCTGTATTAGAAAATATTCCATCCCCATTTACTGCCACCAGATATCACTCATTAGCAATTGAAAAAGATACTTTGCCGGATTCACTTGAAATAACCGGCGCCACAGAATCTGGTGTTGTGATGGCAGTGCAACATAAAACATTGCCAATTTGTGGTGTGCAGTTTCATCCAGAGTCAGTACTAACTGAACATGGTTATCAAATGATTGGCAATTGGCTTGAGATATGTGGTGATAAAGGCGCTCGCGCTAGATCTGAAGGATTATCTCCAGTTGTAATTAGATCTTAATTTTTATTAATTGTAATTGTCACAATACTGCCAATAGTTTTAGTAGCACCACCTTCTGGAGCTTGCGCAAGAATTTCACCAACTGGTTTGCTCGGATCAAAAGCAGTTATCTCTCTAATTAAAAATCCTGCTTGAGTTAATACAGTCTTAGCACCAATCTCATTTAAACCAACCAAAGAAGGAACTTGAACGTTGCCACTTGCAATCTCAAGGGTTACGCCACTTCCTGCAGTAATTGTGGTGCCAGGGATTGGATTAATGCTGATTACAACACCAGGTGCTTGATCTGAATCAACTGCAATAGTTTGTGAGATTAATAGTCCAGCTGAGGTTAATTTATATCTTGCTTCCTCAAGGGAAAGACCAATTAAACCAACAGGAACAGTGGTATTTCCTGGTCCTTCTGAAATGGTTAATGTGACGCTGCTACCAGCCGTGGCATCAGTTGTTGCCAGCGGTAATTGGGATGCAACTCGATTAATTGGAATTTTGGCGTCCGGTGCTTTTTCAATATTTACATTAAAGTTTTTAAGCAACGCTCTTGCCTCATCTTCAGTTAATCCAACTACGTTTGGCACCTTAACTATTGCGCCAGTTGGTGAGGTAGCAAAGTAACCAAAGGTAAGGAGAGCCAGTAAAGAAACTACAACAATTGATCCAGTAATTACTTTACGACGAGGAATCACCTTCTTTATCTTTGTTGTAACCGGCTCACCTTTAATTACATGTTCCAAATCAGCAAGCATCGACATCGCGTCCTGGTATCTATGAGCTGGGTCCTTCGCCAGAACTACTTCAAGTAATCGATCAATATTTAAATCTAAACCAGGTTTAATTTGGGACGCAGGAGTTACTTGAGCTGAAACATGTTGGTATGCAACTGATACTGGTGTATCACCAGTAAACGGTGGCCGACCAGTTAGTAATTCATACATGACACAACCTAATGAGTAGAGATCACTTCTACCGTCGGCAACCTCGCCAGTTGCTTGCTCAGGAGAAAGATATTGAGCAGTACCAACAACATTCCATGTACTTGTCATTGTTGCGCCAATATCATCAGTAGCACGAGCAATACCAAAATCCATCACCTTGATATCACCAGAGTCTGTGATCATGATATTTCCAGGCTTTACATCTCTGTGCACAATTCCCTTACTGTGTGAGTAATCAAGTGCCTGCAAGATTCCTTTAATTATTTCAAGTGATTTATGTTGGGAGATTTGTGTACTCTGCATTAATTGGCGAAGGGTTACACCACTTACTAATTCCATCACAATAAATGGTGAATCATTTTCTTCCCCTGAGTCATAAACAGCAACAATTCCAGGATGATTTAATCCACCTGCAGCAAGTGCTTCCTTTTTAAATCTAGCAACAAAAGCTGGATCCTTCGCTAAATCTCGACGTAAAACTTTAATTGCTACCTCACGGTTTAATCTGGTATCTAAACCTTGGTAAACATCAGCCATACCGCCAGTACCGATCATCTGACCCACGGTGTAGCGACCACCTGCTAACTTATTTATTGGGCTATTCATTAGCTGCCCCTAATTTTTTAACCACATCAGATTGTTTGTCCGCACTCACTAAGCTCCATATAATTGTGATGTTATCTGGTGCTCCCTTAGACCTAACCTCAGTAATAAGTGATTGCGGGATGGCTTTATCCTCATTTGCTTCAATAATTTTACTTATTTCATAATCAGATAAAACATTTGTTAAACCATCACTACACAATAAATACCGGTCATCTTTTTTAATTTCAAAACTAATCAAAATTGGATCTAATCCAGAATCTCCCATCAATGCTTGGGTTAACAAGGAGCGCTGCGGATGATCAAAGACTTCTTGTGGTGTGAGGCGACCTTGATCTAATAACTCCTGCATCACAGTGTGGTCATAACTTAACTGTTCCAACTTATTATCACGGTAGCGGTAACACCTTGAGTCACCAACATGTAATAGCTCAATGTTTTTATCAAAAATACTTAAGGCAGTTAATGTTGTTCCCATACCAGCAAGATCTGGTTGTGCCTTACTTTTTTCCTGTATCACTTGATCAATCTCATGGGTTATATTTAAAAACAGATCCTCACGTGAATCATTATCAATTTTCTCATCCACTAGCACTGGCTGTAATTGAGATAGTGCGTTAATAGCTATAGCAGATGCCACTTCACCTCCGGCATGGCCTCCCATGCCATCTGCAACTGCAATTAAATTTGCGCAGGTAATGGCTGAATCTTCATTGCCCTCGCGCACTAAACCAAGATCAGTTTGCGCAAAGGAGTTAAACTGCCATTTCATAGAGCCAATCTCACCACATATTTGATTTGAAAAAGAAAGGGCGGCCCCCTCGTGCGAATCTATGCCCACCGCGGTGCATCTGGTGATTTTCCAGAGGGTTCAAAGGCTGCCTACTTCGGAGCAATTGAACAAGGCGCAGATGGATTTGAGTGTGATGTGCGGCTGACAAAAGATAAGCAGATTATTTGCTATCACGATAAAGATGCAAAAAGATTAGCAAATCTAGATATAGAGATAGCAAAGAGTACATACAGCGAATTAAAGAAGAGCATTAATCCATTCAGATTAGATGAGTTAGTAGAGCTTGCGATTTCAAGTAAGAAAGATCTAGTTATTGAGTTTAAACACCCAGTGCCAACAAGAGGTGAAGTTGAAAAACAGGTACATAAGTTACTTGCTAGCAAAAGGGATGCGATTGCAAAAAGCGGCATTGAAATATTTCTAATCTCATTTTCTTTTCTTGCTACATTGCGTAACAAGAGATCCCCTCATAAAAGTGGTTACTTGATGAAGCATAAGTTTTTAGCAAGATTTAACCCAACACAATTTACGTTAGCTAATATTGAAATTATTAAATCAGATCACTCATTTGTGATAAATGAGAAAAAGAAAGGCAAGCAGGTTATTGCTTGGACAGTTAATGAGTTAAGTGATCTAAAACTTTGCCAAGATTTAGAGGCTTATGCGGTGATTACAGATTATCCGGCGCGAGCACGAAAGCACCTGGGATACTCTTAAGCCATGTCAATTAAGTATGCCTACTTGGGACCTGCCGGCACATTCACAGAAGCAGCTCTTCAAAAAATTGTTAAGCCAAGTGATCAATTAATTGCTTTCGCAAATGTCACTGCTGCCCTTGATGCGGTAAGAAATGGTGAGTGCCAGAAAGCACTTGTACCAATTGAAAACTCAGTAGAAGGTGTTGTTGCAAGAACCTTAGATGAGTTAGCAATAGGTCAACCCTTAGTGATTACAGCTGAATCAACATTGCCAGTTAGTTTTTCTCTAATGACACTGAGTAATAAAAATGCCGCAGAAATTAAATCAATTGCCACCCATCCTCATGCTGAATCACAATGTCGCTCATTTATTGCAAAAAATTATCCAAACGCCCAAGTTATTGAAAGCTCATCAACTGCCGCAGCAGCTAAAGGATTAAGCAAGGGTGATTACGATGCGGCGATTGCAGGATCTAATGCTGCTAAAAATTATGATCTAAAGGTCATTGCTGAAAACATTGGTGATAACTCAAGTGCTATAACAAGGTTTGTACTAGTTGAAAAACCAGGAAATCAACCAAAAGCAACAGGGAAAGATCGAACTTCACTGGCTGTATTTATCGCTCTCGATCATGCAGGCGCACTGCTTGAGATATTAAATGAGTTTGCAAAACATCAGGTCAACTTAACCTTTATTCAAAGCCGTCCAACTGGATCTCAACTTGGCCATTACCACTTCATTATTGATGCCGAAGGGCACATCGAAGATAAGCCAATTAGCGCAGCATTAGTGGGCTTAAAAGAAATTTGCGAGGATGTTCGTTTTCTAGGTTCCTATCCCCAAGCAAAGTAATCGGTAGGCTACTTTCATATGATTGATTTAAAAGCGTTAAGAGAAAACCCAGATCTTTTCAGAAACTCTCAAAAGGTGCGGGGTGAAGATCCAGCAATTGTTGATCAATTGTTAAAGGCAGATGATGAGCGCAGAGTTGCAATTTCAGAGTTTGAATCCTTAAGAGCTGAACAAAACACATTATCTAAAGCGGTGGGATCTGCTAAAGGGGATGAAAAAAACGCACTCCTTGAGAATGCAAAACAACTAGCAGCTAGCGTAAAGGCAGCGGACGGTAAGCGGGCTGAGGCGGAGGATGTAGCAAATAAAATCTCGCTACTTATTGCAAATTTAATTGATCCAGCAGCGCCAGTTGGCGGTGAAGCAGATTTTAAACTTATCGAAACCGTTGGAACTCCAAGAGATTTTAAAAAGGAAGGCTTTGAACCAAAGGATCATGTTGAGATTGGCAAGATTATTAAGGCAATTGATACAGAACGTGGCGCAAAGGTGGCAGGTGCTCGTTCTTACTATTTAACAGGACCTGGCGCACTCCTTGAATTGGCATTAGTAAATTACGCAATCTCATCCGCTGTGAAGGCAGGTTTTATTCCAATGATTCCACCAGTTTTAGTAAAACCTGCGGCAATGGAGGGAACCGGATTCCTAGGACAAGCGGCAGAGAATGTTTATCACTTAAAAGAGGATGAGCTTTATTTAGTGGGAACCTCTGAGGTGCCACTGGCAGCATTTCATATGGATGAAATTTTAGATCAACTACCAATTAGATACGCCGGCTACTCACCTTGTTTTAGAAGAGAAGCAGGTAGTTACGGCAAAGATACTCGCGGCATTATCCGCGTTCACCAATTTGAAAAAGTTGAGATGTTTACATTTTGTAAACCAGAGGATGCGCAAGCTGAGCACAAGAAATTACTGGCATGGGAAAAAGCCTTCTTTGATTCACTTGAAATTCCATATCGTGTTATTGATGTTGCAAGTGGTGATCTTGGCGCAAGCGCCGTTAGAAAATTTGATATTGAAGCTTGGATTCCAACACAGGACGCCTACCGTGAGGTCACCAGCACCTCAAACTGCACACAATTTCAAGCACGTCGGCTAAACATTAGATATAAAGATGAGAAGGGCACAAAACCCGTTGCAACGTTAAATGGCACATTAGTAGCGGTTCCTAGAACAATTGTTGCAATCTTAGAAAATCATCAACAAAAAGATGGCTCAGTAAAGGTGCCAAAGGCTTTAATTCCATTTCTTGGGATGGATACTCTGGTTAGCGCGTGAGTGTTTTAAAAACAGTCACTGGTAAACGTCCTAAATTAATTGGCACAGATTTGGACGGCACAATTGTTGCCCATTACGGTTTTATCTCAGAGCGCACCAAGATCGCATTCGCTGCCGCTCATGCAGCTGGTATTCATATTTATTTTGTTACAGGACGGCCAATTAGATGGATGGCTGAGATCAAAGAAAACTTTAACTTTGGCTTAGGTATTTGTGGCAATGGCGCAATGCTTTATGACTTTATCAATCAGCAAATACTTGAAGAGTGGTTGTTTTCAGTTGAAGCACAACTTGAAACAATTAAGCGATTACGCAAAGTAATTCCATCAGTTACATTTGCAGTTGAGGTTAATCAACAGTTTCACCGTGAGAAGGCGTATGTGCCAAGGTGGGATATTGGCGCAGATAATGTTGGAGTTGAAAAAATTGAAGAGATAATTATCGCTCCAGCCTTAAAAATATTAGCAAGATGTCAAAATGGTGAGTTCTCATCCGATGAGATGCTGGCAATTGCAAACAAGGAACTAGTTGGTATTGCAACAGTTACCCATTCAAACTCAACTGATTCACTCCTTGAAATATCAGCACATGGTGTTAGCAAAGGTGCAACATTGGCAAAGATTGCAGATCGTCATGGATTAACTGCTACTGATTGTGTGACATTCGGTGATAATCCAAATGATTTTTCAATGCTCTCCTGGGCAAGTAGATCCTGGGCGATGGAAGATGGACATCCTGATTTGATGAAGTATGCAAAGTATCAAACTGATGCGCACCAAGAAGATGGTGTGGCAAAGGTGATTGAGCAATTGCTATCCCTTCCCGAATAAGAACCTCCTAAATTTTGGCACTACCGCAGTTGCAGGTAAGTTTGCCCACGGAGGGCTCGCATAGTGGCCGAGTGCACCGGTCTTGAAAACCGGCAAGGGAAACCTTCGTGGGTTCAAATCCCACGCCCTCCGCCAGATTTTTAATTTGTGGTTGATTTCATATCCACTCAGCGCACTCTCACCTAGCGCTTAGCAATTAGCAAGAGCAGACTTACCCCATGGCGTTACTGGATTCAAAAGTTGAAAAGACTGGCGTATTTTCCGCAGGACGTGCCTTACTAACTGATAAAACATTACGCACTGATCGTTGGTGGTTACAACCATTAATGACATTTTCCGTTTTAATCTTATTTGTTATTTATGCAACCTTTAGAGCTTTTGAAAATAAGAATTACTTTGCTGAACCTTTGATTTCACCCTTTTACTCACCATGTTTATCAACTGTATGCGTTGAAGGTGCGTCCCATTTTGGTACACCAATTGGCTCTATAACCTTATTTGGTCTTTTAATCTCACCAGCATTATTTATTTTGATCTTCCCACTTGGTTTTAGATTGACCTGTTACTACTACCGCAAGGCTTACTACCGATCATTTTGGATGTCACCACCTGCATGTGCTGTGGCAGAACCACATAAGAAGTACACAGGAGAGACTAGAGCGCCATTGATCTTACAAAATGGCCATCGTTGGTTTTTCTACGCCGGACTTGTATTTAATGTTTTGCTTACCTATGACGCAGTAATTGCATTTAAAAATGAAGAAGGCCAATGGGGACATATGAGTGTTGGCACATTGGTGCTGTTACTTAATGCAACCTTGCTCTGGCTATATTCTGCCTCCTGCCACACCTGCCGTCACACAATTGGTGGCAGATTAAAGAATTTCTCAAAACATCCAGTTAGATATAAAGCTTGGACAGTTGTATCTCGCTTAAATCATTTTCATCCTAATTTTGCTTGGGTATCACTCTTCGGTGTTGCCTTTGCTGATTTTTATGTCCGCCAGGTCGCAAGTGGGGCCATTACCAATTTCTACTTCTTCTAAAGGGTAATCAAATATGAGTGAGAAAATTCCGATGCAACGCCACAACTTTGATGTAGTGGTAATTGGTGCAGGTGGTGCTGGACTTCGAGCTGCCGTTGAAGCACGTGAAGCTGGGCTTCGTGTTGCAATTATTTGTAAATCTTTATTTGGTAAAGCACACACTGTTATGGCAGAGGGTGGAATTGCTGCCTCAATGGGAAATGTCAATGAAAAAGATGGTTGGCAGGTTCACTTTAGAGACACGATGCGGGGTGGAAAGTTTTTAAATCATTATCGAATGGCAGAACTTCATGCCAAAGAATCACCTGATCGCGTTTGGGAGCTAGAGCTTTGGGGCGCCCTCTTTGATAGAACTGGTGAAGGAAAGATTTCACAACGTAACTTTGGTGGACATGAGTATCCACGCCTTGCCCACGTTGGTGATCGAACAGGACTTGAGTTAATTAGAACAATGCAACAAAAAATAGTCTCAATGCAGCAACAGGATAAAAAAGATCATGGGGATGCTGAAAGTTATCTAAAGGTATTTGCCGAAGTTACAATTACAGAAGTATTAAAGGAAAATGGCAAAGTTGCTGGTGTTTATGGTTACAGAAGAGAAAATGGCAATGAAGTGTTATTTGAATCCCCTGCAGTAATTCTTGCAACAGGTGGGGTTGGTAAAACATTTAAAATTACGTCTAACTCCTGGGAAGGCACAGGCGACGGTCACGCGCTAGCTCTAAAAGCTGGCGGAAACTTAGTTGATATGGAGTTCTTACAATTTCATCCAACTGGCATGGTTTGGCCACCATCAGTACGTGGAATTTTAGTAACAGAATCTGTCCGTGGTGAAGGTGGAGTTTTAACCAACACTAAGGGTGAGCGTTTTATGTTCAAATACATTCCAGATGTATTCAAAGATAAGTATGCTGATAATGAGGCAGAGGCAGATCGTTGGTATTTAGATCAAGATAATAATCGCCGTCCCCCTGAGTTATTACCCCGGGATGAAGTAGCAAGAGCGATTAATACTGAAGTTAAAGCTGGACGAGGCAGTGAACATGGCGGAGTTTTCTTAGATGTATCAAAGCGAATACCAGCTGATGTTATTAAGAAGAGATTGCCATCAATGTGGCATCAATTTTATGAATTAGCTGGTGTAGATATTACAAAGGAGCCAATGGAGGTTGGTCCTACTTGTCATTATGTAATGGGCGGCGTTGAGGTTGATCCAGATACAGCTGCAGCTGTTGGTGTGCCAGGCTTATATGCAGCAGGAGAAGTAGCAGGTGGCATGCATGGTTCAAATCGTTTAGGTGGAAATTCACTCTCTGATCTTTTAGTTTTTGGCAGACGTGCTGGAGCAGGAGCTGCTGAGTATGTGAAGAATGCACAACCTGTGAAGGTTTCAGAGACAACCATTAAAGATGCAGCTGAAAAAATAGCTGCTCCATTTAAGCGAACAGGAGGGGAGAATCCATACACCCTTCACCAAGAGTTACAAGAGATCACCCATAACCTAGTTGGAATTATTAGAACAAAGAGTGAATTACAAGATGCCATTGAAAAGATTGCTTCCATTAGAAAACGTATTGAAAATGTTGCAGTAAGTGGCGATCGTTTATTTAATCCAGGCTTTCACCTTTCTTTTGATCTAGACAACATGTTGTTGGTGGCTGAAAGCACTGCAAAATCTGCGATAGTAAGAGAGGAATCTCGAGGAGGCCATACAAGAGATGATTTCCCAGCAATGGATCCAAAGTGGCGATCACAAAACAATATTGCAGCCTTTAATGGCAAAGAGGTGGTTGTTAAACAACAAAAACTTTCAAAGATGCCAAATGAGCTATTTGATCTCTTTGATATCCATGAGTTAGAGAAGTATTTAAGCAAGGATGAGCTACCAAATAACGCGGGGGTTAGATCATGAGTAAAAAGATAAAACTTAGGATCTGGCGCGGGGATGCAAAAGATGGCGCGTTAAAAGATGTTGAGGTTGAGGCAAATGAGGGTGAAGTAGTTCTGGATGTAATTCACCGGGTGCAGGCAACTCAAATGGGTGACTTAGCGGTTCGTTGGAATTGCAAAGCTGGTAAATGTGGTTCATGCTCAATGGAGATTAATGGCAAGCCACGGCTTGCTTGTATGACCCAGGTTGCAAACTTTGAAGAGGGTGAAACCATCACCGTCACACCTCTTAGAGCATTTCCGGTAATTAAAGATTTAGTAACTGATGTGTCATTTAATTATAAGAAGGCTATGGAGGTTGAATCCTTCACGCCCCCTGTTGGTTTAAAGGCAGGTGAAGTTCGAATGGCTCAGGTTGATGTTGAGCGGTCCCAAGAGTTTAGAAAATGTATTGAGTGCTTCTTATGCCAAGACACCTGCCATGTAATAAGAGATCATGAAGAGAATAAGAAATCATTTGCTGGCCCAAGATTTTTCATTCGCTTAGCCGAGCTCGATATGCACCCACTTGATATCTTGAAAAACCGTAAACAAAAGGCGCAAGCAGAGCATGGCCTTGGAATGTGTAACATCACTAAATGTTGCACAGAAGTGTGCCCTGAGCATATAAAGATTACCGATAACGCAATTATCCCAATGAAGGAGCGGGTAGTTGATGTTAAGTATGACCCAGTTAGATGGCTTGGCTCTAAAATTCGCAAGTGTGAGGGTATTCTTTAATACGTGAATTTAATTGTTCGCCTAATTGCAGGCGCACTCGCCTTTTGGGCAGCAACAACCTTAATTACTGGCTTAACCGTTAATGGTGGTGCTTGGACATATCTATGGGTGGCCTTGTTATTTGGACTTATCAACGGCGTAATCGGTTCACTGGTTAAATTACTAACCCTGCCAGCCATTTTGCTTTCACTTGGTCTATTTACCTTTGTAATCAATGCTGCGATGTTGATGCTCACAGCGCGCTTAAGTGATGCCTTAGATGTTAAGGATTTTTGGTCAGCACTGGCTGCTTCTTTGATAATCTCAATTGTCACCACCATTATCAATAAAAGCTTTAAAGGTAAGAAGATCTAATTACCTGTGGGTGCTAATAATCAAATGCCCTGTGATTTTTGCGGGGCTCCATATGATCCAGTTTCAACTAGATGGTTATGCCCAAATTGTCATATGAAGACTAATTGCTGTGATGGAGCGCCTTGTGAGATTGTTGATGTTAAAACTACAACAAGTAATTAATTACTTAAGTAGTTTTGCCATATACGCTTCAACCTCATCTGGGTGACGAGGGAGCGCATTACTTAATATTTTAGCTCCAGATTCTGTAACCAAGATGTCATCTTCAATGCGCACACCAATTCCGCGATACTCTTCAGGAAATAATGTGTCATCTGGTTGAATATAAAAACCAGGCTCAACAGTTAAAATCATGCCAGCCTCAAGTACTGCATCGGCGTACTGCTCTTTTCTAGCGTGTGCGCAATCGTGCACATCAATACCTAGGTGATGACCTGAACCATGAAATTGCCATCTTCTGTGTAAGCCATTTTCTGGTTTTAATGATTCTTCAGCACTTATTGGCAGTACACCAAGTTCTTCAGCTCCCTTTGCAATCTCAACCATGCACGCTGCGTGAAAATCTTTAAACTTTGCTCCTGGTTTAACGGTAGCAATTCCTGCTTGTTGGGCTTTATAAACGATCATATAAATCTTACGTTGTGCCTCTGTAAACTTTCCATTTACCGGAAAGGTTCTAGTTATATCTGCGGTGTAGTGGGATTCAACCTCAACACCTGCGTCAATTAAAATTAAGTCCCCTGGTAGTACATCACCATCATTTTTAATCCAATGTAATACACAAGCATGAGCACCGGAAGCAACAATGCTTGGATATCCATTATCATTACCTTCAAGACGTGCTCTGCCATAAAAGGCAGCCTCTACTACTCGCTCACCTCTTGCCACAGATGTCGCTGCCGGAAAAACACGGACCATATCGGCAAAACCACGCACCGTTGCGTCAACGGCTTTTTGCATCTCATCAATTTCATACTCATCTTTTACCGCCCGCATAACTGAGATGTAGTTTAAAAACTCTTTCTCACCGTCCGTATTTTCAACAACTAACTTATCCATCGCAGAATCTTCACCACGAACTAGCAAAGTATCTTTCTTATCCTTTAAAAACTCTTCAATTGACTCAATCTGTCTCACTTTAATTCCATACTTTGTTTCAGTTTCTTCTAAGGTCATTCTTCTGCCCACCCAAAACTCACCAAACCGTGTGTCCTTATAAAACTCACTGTCATTGCGTGGTGATCTTGGATGAATAAACAACAAAGCTTCATGGCCTGAACTAGTTGGCTCCATTACAAATAAGGAATCAGGAACACAATCTGATGCCACAATGCCTGTAAACCAACTAAAAGCTGAATGAGCTCTAAATTGGTAATCTGAGTCATTGCTCCTTACCTTTAAAGAACCAGATGGAAAAATTAATCTCTCGCCAACATATTGTTTAGATAACTTCTCTCTGCGTAGTTTTGTATATGGAATTGATGGATGAGCTGTGATTCCAGTAAGTGGTGAAGGTGCCCATCCCTCTTTCATAAACTCTGTCATTGCATCAGCAATTGGAATATCGTGGGTTCTCACTTCAACACCTTTTTCATTATTGTTGATATTGCTCCCTGAATTCATTTGATAAGCCTATCTAAGGGGCTTAAATTGGCTAGAGGTGAGGGATCAGCGGTAATCTTCATTCGTTGGAGACGTCGCATAGCCCGGTCTAGTGCGCCTCACTGCTAATGAGGTTAACCCCTAAAGGGTTTCGGAGGTTCAAATCCTCTCGTCTCCGCTGAAAAAGTAACAATTACTTATGGTGAAACCTAACCTTTGGAGGGAAATTTGAAGGAAAGAGTTATTTACTTTCTTACCATTGGAGACACAGGGTATTCAAGAAGCTGGAATTACTATGCAAGCCTGAAAAAAAACGGAACAAGAGTTGAGTTTCTAAAATTAGACAATACAAGACTTTTGAAAAAGTTTATTTCTCTCAGAAAACAAACCAAAAGAACCGATATTTTCATAGTCATGTCTCCTAGCCATTACTTAACACCTTTTACGAGAATTTTTCTAGGCAAGAATACTTATCTTGACGCCGGTTGGTCATTATTTGAGGGTTCTATTCTTGCAAGACGCCAGATAGGGTTAATGGGAATTAATCTGATAAAAACGTATTCAATAGATCTCATTGCATCAATTTTCGCGAAGAGAATTTTATTAGAAAGTGAGGCTCAAATAAACTTTTATTGCAAACTTTTTCTAATCAGGAAAAGTAAATGTTCCGTGATTTATACCGGTGTTGACGAAGATCAATTTGAAGTGAATAACGATTTTCCTACGCCATCTGATATCTATGGTAATGGAGCCATAGTTATGTTTCGCGGTAAGTACACAGGCGAAGCCGGACTTGAAGTTTTGGCCCAAGCATCTAAACTACTGAAAGATGAAAAAATCACGTTTTGGATTTTCTCACCTGGGATTCCAAAAAATCTCGGATTTAGCAAAAACACATTTATATTTAGCAATTTCATTGATTCAAAACGTAATCTCGCAAAGATATATACCGAGGCAGGTCTAACCCTTGGACAATTATCTGATTATCCAAGACTAAATCGAACTATTCCACACAAAGCCTTTGAATCAGCATTACTTGCCAAGCCATACCTATCTTCTAGAAGTAAAGGGATTCTTGAAGTTTTTTCAGAGAATAAAGAAATCATCTGTTTTAACCCTGGTGATCCAATTGATTTAGCAAATAAAATTAGAATATTTTTTGAATTTAGAAGAGATTTTGAAAAAATTGGAATTTGTATGCACGAAAAATACATAATGAATTTATCACAATTGAAGCTTGCCTCAATGCTACTTGGCTTAGTTGAGAAAACAGTATGACTAAACCTGTTAAGAAATATAGAATTGCAATCGTTGGCGCAGGCCCTGCTGGATATTTCACTGCGCAGGCATTCCAAAAAGCTCAGACGGAATATTTGATATTCGATATAGACTTAATTGAAAAATTGCCTACTCCTTGGGGACTAGTTAGAAGTGGTGTCGCACCTGATCATCAAAAAATCAAAACAGTCTCAAAGGTATTTGAAAAAATTGCAAAGGAACCAAACTTTAGGTTATTTGCTAATGTTGAGATAGGCAAAGATGTTTCGTTAAAGGATTTACGAGATCAATATGATGTTGTGGTTCTAGCAACTGGAGCTTCAAAGGGGCGAAAACTTGGAATCCCGGGTGAAGATTTAAAAAATTCATTTTCTGCTGCAGAGTTTGTACCTTGGTATAACACCCACCCTGATTTTGTTGACGTTGAGGTTGAACTGTCATCTGATACAGCGGTAGTAATTGGCGCTGGAAATGTTGCGATGGATGTTGCGAGAATTCTAGCAATTGATCCATCTGAACTAGATCCAACAGATATAGCAGAGCACGCCCTTGCAAAATTAAAACAGAGCAATATTCGCAAAGTAATTATTTGTGGCAGACGTGGACCAGAGCACGCAGCTTTTACCGCCCCCGAACTTCGAGATCTTCCAAAACTTGAAAATACTGATGTTTTTATAGACTTAAAACAAATTGATGATGCCATAAAGCACACTTTAGATACGGGTGAGGTTGAAAAAGATTTAAAAAATAATATTGAGGCTATGAGAACTATTGCAATAAATGCGAAAAAAGATGTAGCTAGAAAACTTGAAATTAAATTTCTATTAACTCCAATTGAGATTAAAGGGCAAGGCAAAGTTGAAGAGATTATCTTCCAAAAAAACAAAATCAAAAACGGTAAGATTACTGCAACTAATGAATCATTTTCAATTAAAACTGGATTAGTGATATCAGCTATTGGTTATGACTCGATTGAATTCCCTGGAATAACAATTGAAAGTGGCCGAATAAATAATATTGCAGGGCATGTTGAGCGAAATGTTTATACAGTCGGATGGGCAAAACGTGGACCAATCGGGGTAATCGGTACAAATAAAAGTGATTCTAATGATGTAGTTGATTTAATAATCGAAAATCTCAAAGAACCAAAAAATACTGATGGAATAATTAAACTATTGGAAACCGGGCACGAAGTTATCAATCAGCAGGCATGGGAAAAAATCAATAATCAGGAAATTGCAAATGGAAAATTACAAAACAAGCCAAGATCGAAAATTATTTATAGGTCTGAACTAATTCAGATTAGTAAACAAATTGTGTAGAAATAAATCAGTAATTATTGAACCTACACTAAGTCAAAATTTAGATTCACTTCAAAGTATCTGAGTAAATAGAAACAATAGGTAGAAAACTATGACATGTTATAATCACTGGATAATGAAGCTTAAATCAATCGATTCTGCCATTTACGTTATATCTATTATTGCAGTGAGTTTATCTTTGAAAAATAATTATGAAGGCGGAGATATTAACTTAGCAAGACTTTCTTATTTAGGAGATAGCCCAATTGATTTATGGGGAGGTTTTAGTGGTTTATTTTACGGAAACATTCCAAACACCTTTCTAACATGGGGAAGTTGGTTGTTACTATTTCAAGCTTGCTCCACAACTGCCGGTCTCATACTTACTTGCAGATATTTACAATTAGAAAACAAGTTTCAAAAAATTACCTTTGTCACCCTCTCGTATTTCGCGATTTCATTCTCTGTTCTTCTTACTAGAGATTCGACCATGGCTTCAATGTACATTTTAGGATTTGGTTTAATTTTGGTCAGTTACAAGATAGAGAATTTCACAAGCAAGTTACTTTTTAGTGTAGGCACTGCAGCAATAATTTTATCGATAGCTTTTAGACCATGGTTATTCTTTGCAACATTATTGCCTTTTTTGATAATTCGAAAATCCAACATAAGAATTATCCCATTATTGATTGTTTTGGCATTATTACCTATTGGTTTAGAGAAGTTAACTTACACGATTACAGAATATAAGGAAGTTCATCCCGAACTTCAAGTAATTATTGCTGATCTGTCAACTATGACATGTCTGTCCAATGATAATAAAGTTAGGGAAAAAGGTAATGTACTTTTAAACCGAATTTCTGGTACAGAATTCGAGGTGAAAGATGTTTGTGCAGATTTTAGATTGAGTAATTGGGGAAGCATTGGAAGTTGGGCTTTGTCTCAATCTGAATTAAATGACATTAATTTAAAAATTGAACAACAGAAATATTCAAAGATTACAATCTCATCTAATTTATCAAATACTTCATATCTTGAAATTCGTGAAGATTGGGTTAGATTTATTTTAGGAAATCCAAAAGCCTACTTGGAAGCCAAATCAATTCAAGCTAATCAAGTTTTACTGTCTGGCGACACTTTTGGTTTACGAATTTCTAATGCTAACAACTTTAAGGACCAAATAGCAGGTCTCTTTTTCCTTTTGTATGACGTTTCAATTTCTTTACACTTGTTGTCGCCAATCGTGACCCTAATTTTCGGTACATTCGTTTTAGTAATTGTATTTTCGAAGTTACCAATTTATTTATTATTGCGAAATCGTAATATTATTGCCGCATATATGTTTGTTGGGGCTTGGATAATTTTAACTACTGTTGCATATATAGGGGACAACGGAAGATATACATATTTATCATCTTTCATGTTTTACTTTTTGATATTTAAAAGTTATATGGAAATAAATAAAAAACAAGGATTGTCTAAGAGTTTATCTACTTAGTGAGGATCAATTGAAAAGCAAAACTATAATGGTAATCCCTTGCTTTAACGAGGGATCCCGATTGAACATTCCCTATTTTAAGAAGCTCTCTAGAATTGAGAATACTAATTGGGTGTTTATCGATGACGGCAGTGAAGATAATACAGAGATTTTGTTGAAAAAGCTTTCCAAATTGAATAATGTGGATGTTATAACTTTAAGTAGTAATTCTGGAAAATCTCAAGCAATTACATCGGGGATGCAATTTGCATTCAATTCTTACGCAAATATTGGGTTCATTGGATTTCTTGATGCAGACTCTGCATTTAGTGTTTATGATGTTGAAAACATTATCATGACTTCACAAAATTTACATCATTACGATGCCGTGTATTCTTCTAGAGTAAAATTGGCAGGTAGAGATATACGGAGAAGTTTTAAGCGTCACATAATTGCAAGGATTGTTACTTCTATTTTTGGTTTATTTTGGAAAGACATGCCATATGACACTCAAAGTGGGCTGAAAATATTTAGAAACTCAAGATTCATTCGAGCTGTTTTTTCTGAAAGTTTTAACACTCGATGGTTTGTAGATATAGAGATATCGATTCGGTATGCAAAAATGATGGGTAGAAGTTTGAATGTTTGGGAAGTACCAGTATCGTCATGGAGAGATGTTCCCGGATCAAAAATAGGATTTTATGAAAGCTTAAGAGTCTTGAAAGAAATAATTTATATTCTCAAAAACCTTATGAGACTGAATAATCTTAATGTACAGAACAATCTCTTTAATAAGAAATTAAATCAAAATTTTAGTTAATTAGTAAATTCTGGATGTGAAGTGTAGTAGGGTTATTTGTTGGTAAGCAAAATGCGCCCGTAGCTCAACGGATAGAGCATCTGACTACGGATCAGAAGGTTCGGGGTTCGAATCCCTGCGGGCGCACCAAATTTATATTGCTATTCATTACCCTGTTTTATATTCAGGTTCATATATGAATCCTTAAACTTTTTATTTCCATAGTTCTTAATTCTGAATTTTTCTGTTAATGAAGA
>Ga0209401_1000358_pt1 | contig 31394 bp, 49 predicted proteins | sample M_140807_MF_Meta_FD_187318 | JGI IMG/M metagenome (GOLD analysis project Ga0209401, IMG submission 187318) | Freshwater microbial communities from Lake Montjoie, Canada to study carbon cycling - M_140807_MF_MetaG (SPAdes) (version 2) | ecosystem: Environmental > Aquatic > Freshwater > Lake... | reverse complement strand
ATGATCCAGATGACCCAGATGAGCCTGCTGTTCCCGACGTTCCTCCAGATCCGCTAGATCCCGAAGTACCGTTCGACCCCGAAGTTCCCGATGTGCCATTTGAACCTGAAGTTCCTGAGGTGCCATTTGAACCTGAGGTTCCGCTAGATCCATTAGTTCCAGATGTGCCGCTTGATCCAGATGTTCCCGAAGTCCCCGATGATCCAGATGACCCAGATGAGCCTGCTGTTCCCGACGTTCCTCCAGATCCGCTAGATCCCGAAGTACCGTTCGACCCCGAAGTTCCCGATGTGCCATTTGAACCTGAAGTTCCTGAGGTGCCATTCGATCCAGAGGTTCCACTAGATCCAGATGTTCCAGAAGTCCCTGACGACCCAGACGTTCCCGAAGTTCCGGAAGTTCCCGACGATCCAGCCGGGCCTTGTAATCCTCTAGCAACAGTTATCGTGTCTTGTAATTGATTATTACTTGGAGTAACATTTATAGAACTCCCCGCTTGAGGAATTACTACTGTTTGATTAACTTCATTTGAATCTTCAGTAACAATAATAGTAACGCTACCATTATCTTTAATTATGACATTGTCTGATGCCATAAAATTACCTTGTTACTTCTGGCGATATCGAAAAGGAGCCATTTAATACTCTATTTACGGTGCTTTCTCCAGAAACGTAACTCTCTATATCATAAACAGCTATTGTCGTTGGAAGACCCGCTGTTTGAGTTGGCGTTAAGCTAATATTTATAGCGCCACTAATAGCGCTTGTTATAGTAGGACTTAAATTTAATAATACGCCAGTTGATCCATAAGAATAGCGGGCTTGGCCTCTTAAATAGTAACCGCTTAAATTGACGCTTGTCCCCGATGAGTTTACTAATGACGCATCTAAATTGTAACTTTCGCCTTGGTTTATGGATATGTTGTAGACAGCCATGCCATAGATTACACCATAATCTGCTCTATAGTTATATAATTCCTACTCCTTTTTGCCCCACAACTCTACTAGCGCATTCATTTGCAAAAATGATAGCCTTCTCCATGTCGTCGCTTTTGCTAAATTCTACCACTAATCCAGCCAAGAAAGAGTCACCAGCCCCAGACACATCTATCACTTCTTGTTGCGCTACTGGATAATTTTTTCCTAAATAATAACATCCATCTTCTGCGGCTGTTTTAATTATTTTATCTTTAAGAATAGCTGGAACGCAATGTTTAGATCTATCGTATTCAAAATTATTAATCTTTACGAATCTTACCTTTGTAGCCCAGTCTCCCAATATTCTTTTACTATCAAGAAATACTGAATTATGATTAGAAGAAATAGTTAAAATGTCCTCTTCTGTTAAAAATCCTTTATTATAATCAGAAATAACAACATGATCATAATCGTAATTCATTTTTGCTATATTAAATCTCTTTATATTTTCGGCAGAGTCTAATCTGAAAAACATGTGATTAGTGCTCTTATGGATGTATCTTGTTTTAGTAACGTCGGCCCAGTTAGAATTAGTAACAATATCGCAAGAGTCTTCTATAGATTTAATATTTCTATATACATTCTTAGCCATTCCCGGATTATCATTTTGGTCAATAATCTTTAATACAGGCACAGGCTTGTCTGGGCTCATTCTATCGCAAGAGCAATAGACATGAACATCTCTGCAACTATCTCCTATTACTAAAATTTTCTTTTTCATTAAAATTTACTTTTTCTTTCTACAATCATCGAAGGTCTCTTAGAGTAGAGAGCTTTTTTATAAGCCATTAGTAATTCCGGCCCAGTTTCAGGAACATAAATTGGAAAAGACACTAAATTTCTAAACCCTTCTGTAAAGTTTTGAGAATGAGTAGGCCCGGAATAGAAAGGACCACTATCGGCCACGACTGTTCTGAATATTACTGGACACTCATATTCGCCATGAGATATTCTTTCAATATGATTAGCGTGATTAATAATAGCATCTGCCGCGACCAACATGAAATCATGGCGCTCGTAATAAACTACTGGCCGAAAACCTTCGAAAGACATTCCAATAGCTAGTCCGGCCATAAGATTTTCCGCTACTGGAGTTTCAATCTTTTTGCTATTTTCTACATTAACAAGATTGCCCATTGCATTACCATACTTTACATTATATCCAATAAATACAGAATTAGCATTTCCAATTTCTGTCATTGCTTGCGTTGCTGCAAATTTAAAAGAGATATCTTGATCAACCTTAAATTCTGGAAACTCTTCTGGAGTTAAATGAGGGAAATATTCAGCGTCAGTTTTTTGCTGCGTTTTCTTTAAGTCAATAGCAGCATCAATTCTAGCATGTGGATAAGTAATATCATATTGATATCTCATTACAGATGGAGGCATATCTGGATAACTCGCCATTCCCCACCGTTCATCTTTCGGAGTGCAGACAGATCTATTGTTATCTTCGACAATAAAAGTGCATGGCAAATCAAATCCATAAACATACCTTGCCGCCTCGAAAAGATGCCCAGAGTCTTCTGTGCCGTCGCCCACAAAGCACCACACCTTTTGAGAAGAGCCTTTGCGCTTGAGAGCAAGAGCGATTCCCGCTGCGATAGCTGGCGTACCGCCGATGATAGCTGACGTAAAAAAATTACGCTTTCTATCGTAAATAAACATGCTCCTGCCGTCTAAGATCTTTTGGCGCAGCTCTTCCGCCGGGATTCCAGCTAAAAGAGCGTGGTAGTGGTTTCTGTGATTAGAGATTACATAGTCTCCATCTTTGATGTCCTTAAATATTTCTACTAGCTGATCCTCATTTCCTCCAGATAGATGAAATAAGAATGGCAACTTGCAATCTTTATATAGATCAATGATTGAGTTTTCGAAATCAATCAAATCCTGCTTTGCGGCGTAATTCATGTTAAAAATTTATGATTATTCTTCCCGACTCTCCAGTCTTTAACTTTTCGATAGCTTCATTTATATTGAAGATGTCGTAACGATCAGTCACTAAAGATTTTATATTTATTTTGCCGTTTTTATAAAGTTTTACATATCTGGGGATATCTATATCAGGATCAAAGTTGCCAGCTTGAGTAGACCTAATCGTTTGCCCGTTACTTGAGAAAAATTTAATAGGATCAGAAATAGTAATTTGAGAACCCGGCTTTGGCTGAGACACCAGAATACACCTTCCATGCTCTGACAGCATTGGAATAAATCTTGAAACAAAGCTTAACAATCCAGTGGTATCAACAATACAATCAAATTTTACCTTAGACTCCATTATCTTTTCCGCGTTAACAGCGCTAAAATAATCCGCTCCTAAATTTTCTACCATCATTCTCTTATTTTCGCTGATATCTATTCCTGCTACATAAGACGCTAAAGAAAGATTGGCCGCTTGGACGCAACTAAGACCAACTCCTCCGCAGCCGATAACCAATACCGTTTCTCCAAATTTAATATTTGCGTCTTTATTAATTACGCTAAAACCAGTCGATAATCCACACCCGAGAAGAGAGCAGAATTCACTGTCGATATCCTTATCTACTGGGGTAACACGATTTTCGGAAATCACCACTTCTTCGGCAAGAGTTGTGACCTTTCCCCCAGAGATTTCTCTCTCGTTCCAAGAGTATTTAGCAAAATTAGCCTCAATTCCTGATCCTTTTCTCCAATGCATCACCACTTTGTCTCCTTTTTTTACTTTGGAAACATCTTCGCCAAGATCTTCGACTATCCCGCACCCTTCATGACCTAACAAATGCGGCATAAATTTTTCGTTGCCTTTTAATCCCGCTATTTCTTGTAATTGCGCCCCGCACAATCCACTAGCCAAAAGCCTTACTCTAACTTGCCCAAAAGATAGCTTTTTCGGCAAGCTAATATTATCTACATAAAGAGGTTTATTTTTTTCTATTAAGATCGCGGCCTTCATTTTCTATTTATTCTATCAAATTGAATAGAACTAATATAAAAAGATTTACTCTTTGTCATCATCACTACAAACTCAGCCACTTCGTCTGGATCAATTAGCTCATTAAAATCTGGCCTTCCGAAATTCATCCCGGTAGCCATAGCTCTAGGATAAAGGTTGATAATTTTTACATTATTTTGAAAAGCTTCTGCCACGATAGAATCTGAATATCCTCTAAGAGCATATTTAGCCGCTGCATAGTCAGGGTCTTTAGGGTCCGGAGAAATGCCGCAAATCGAATTCACATTTATTATTGTTCCGCTCCCCTTTGATTTAAAGAAAGACAATGCTGATTTCAAAACATTCAATGATCCTTGATAAGATTTGATATAGTCTTTTTTATCAAAACCATTATTGATAATAATATCAGGTTGCTGGTCTTTAAATAAATCTTCTGACACATCGATCATGTCGCAAATTATTCCATTAAATATTGGATATTTTTTTCTTCCGCAAACAGTTACTTCGTGGTCTAAATCAAATTTTTTAGCCAATGAAAGGCCAAACCCAGATGTACCGCCTACAATAAATACCTTTTTCATTCTAATGATAATATAAAATCTTCTGTGACGATAAAATCTACCGACCCATCTAGCAAGTGTTTTACTACTTGATGTGGATAATTATTTATAGGCTCTCCATGTGCATTGAAAGAAGTGTTCAAAACAATTGGCAATCCCGAAATTTTTCTATATTCGTCGATTATATCATAGTAAACTTGATTAGCAGATCTTTTTACTAATTGAGGCCTTGCCGATTTGTCTATTTTATGCACAACAGCAGGTATTCTGTCTATCCAGTTTGGATTAGTGCTATAACATAATGTCATGAATTCTGAATTGTATCTTGATTTTTCACAATTGAATATGGAACTAGCATACTCTTCTAAAACGGACGGGGCAAAAGGCATTATTTCTTCTCTCTTTAGTCTTGCATTTAATTTCTGATGCGTTTCTGCATCTGTTGGGCGCACCACTATGCTTCTATTACCTAAAGCTCTAGGCCCATACTCTGTCTTCCCTAAGAACAATCCTATTACGTGCCCATCATTAATTAAATTTGCTACTTTATTTATATTAAAAGCTTTTATGCGAATATTTTGATTTACACACATTAATTCAAGCCAGGCTTGTCTTCCGAAACTTTCTCCCCAATAAACATTTTCTGGACGAAACGGGCTGTTTATTTCTTTAAGTTCTGATGCTTTTACTAATGCTGCGCCCAAAAACAAACCAGCGTCACCCATCGCTTGATGGATATATATTTCGTCATATAATCCTGATTCGTTTATAAATTGATTTAGCTTTACATTAGCAAATAAACCTCCAGACAGGCATAGTTTTTTGTATTCTGGAAATTTGCCTCTCATATCTACCAGCATTTTCAAGACCATATCTTCTGAAAATTTTTGCAAAGTAGCGGCGTAATCTGCTTTTTTGTCTTCGTCTTTAAACCAACCCTCGTCAGACAGTTTATCCAAAATAAAAAAGAATGTTGAAAGCCAGCCTATTTTTTTATGAGTTAAATTTTCATAATACAAGCATTCACTAAAATAATCATATATTCGCTTATTAACTTTGCCATGGCCAGCCAAACCGACTATTTTTCCTTCGTCTTTTAAAATTCTCCACCCCATCCAATTTGCGCTAAATCCCCATAAATTCGCTAGAGGAGAAGCTATTCCGTACCAAGCCGAATGCACGCAATCATAATAATTATTTTCGCACAAATAAATTTTTCCTCTACTTCTTAAACCCGCACCGTCCAATGATAAACTAATAACTTTTCCACTCATGCCAGAGGTATAGTAAGAGCCTAAAGCATGACACAAATGATGCGAAAATGTTTTTATTTTAGAACTTATTTCTTCTTTTCTGTATTTTTCTGGGAAATTCTTAAATAAGAAAGGCCTTGCCACCGCTATGTGATCGCAATTTTCCATTGACACGCCGTATAGCTCTTCAATTGAAGCAACAGCTTTAGTTGGAAATATATTTTGGTTAAAACAAGCTTTTGATCCAGTAAGTTTTTCTTCTTCCAAACTATATACCACTTTTCCGTCTACAATCAGACACGCGCCAGCATCATGGCCGTCAGTCGGTGACAATCCTATTATTTTGCTCATAAATTATTAATTATATCGTCAAATATATCTTCTTGCTTGTATTCTACCCAGTTTTCATGGTGATCAACGGTTATGTCTGCCCTGCCCCTATTCATCCAAAGCTTATCCGATCCAAAGGCGCTTGTTTTTTTTGTTTCTATTTCGTGTCTTTTTATATCGTAGGACGCGTAAATATTTCCAAATTTTGTTTCAAATGGGTATATTTTCTCAAAATTAGGGAAAGCTTTTTTTAATTTTTCGTGATGTTTCGAAGCCACTACAGCTCTGCATTGATTTTCTTTTTCAAATTCAAGAACTTTTTTCAAATAAATCTTTTCTATTTCCGAAGATTCTGAATCGAATCTAAATAGTATGTTTTTATTTTTTTCATCATAAGTCTCTTGGAAAACTAATTTGATTTTTTCGTTTTCAAAAGCGTAGACTCTGACTTTCCATTTTTGCCTATTGGAAGCAAAGAATTTAAAATTGTAATTTTGCGGAACATTATGGTCTTCGTAATATATTACCCATTGATTATCATGAAAATGGAACAGTTGCATCATGAATTTTGGATATTTTGTTTCATTTATTTCTACGTGAGGGCTTTCTAAAAAACTGATTTTAGCATTTATTAGTTTTATGTCTAAATCTATATTTTCGTTTGATATCAATAGATCTATTTTGTCTTTTACCATTTCAAAAGAGATTTCTTTAGTACATTGGAAAGATTTTTTCTTAGGGCAAAACAGCCAATCGTTTTTGTCAAACACAAAATCTGGCTCCGATGCACAACCATGGCAAACGCTTTGGCTAGTGTTAGTTATTCTATATGGAGTATAAAAATCTGTTCTAGGTAAAGATATGCCCGAAATAAATATCACAGGCTTGTTCAACGCCCAAGCAAGCCAAGACAGCCCGGATGTTAGCCCTATGAAAAACTCGCAGTGCATTATATCATTAACTCTATCTTCTAACGAGTGATCGCCAGTTTTATCTATGCAACCCGGTGGAATTTGATTCATTGATCCATCCACTCCAAATACAGCAGCTTTGTCTATGCAAACCACTTCTAAGCCAAGAGATTTTAAATACTCTACGGTTTGAGACCATCCTGATGGATTATTCCAATATTTAAATTGAGCTGTTGATTGAGTTGCTATACAAACATATTTCTTGTCAAAATTATTTTTTATAACATTTGGCTTTGCTATTTTTGTTTTTATTTCATGGAATGATATCCCTAAAATTTTAGCAGCCATTTCCTGCAAGTTGTACTCGCTCCATCTCTTGTCTTCTATAAATTCATAAGTACCCAAATGTATTACTTTATCTTGATTTTTAGGCTGTTTATTATAATAATCAAAATTTATATTTGGATATTGTGATTGAAAAAGTTCTCCAAACGGAGTAAATAAATTTACTGGTAAATCTTTTTCTTTTTGGAACTTATCGACCATCGGTATCCAAGCAATCGTGTCTCCCAAAGAAGGCGATTCATTTACAATGTTTATTGCGTCAGCGTCTTCAGATTTGTTTGAGGAGAAAGAGAAGGTTTTAGTTTCTCTATTTTTTTTTATTAAACCAGAAATTATGATTTCAGTAAATCTATCTGGCTCGTTCCAAAAACTATTATCGATATCAAACCCATCAACGCTGTGCAATTTTATTTCAAAATCAGGATCAGATTGTAATTTTTTTATAGCATCGTACGCATCTTGCCTTTGGAATAAGTTTGTATTAAAGTGCACTTCTCCAGAAAATTTTTCAACTTTTTCTTTTATCAATTTTCTTGATTTATCACAACCAAAAATTAATTTTTCAGCCCCTTCTATGTCGAATTTTAAAAAATTAATCTTATCTGGAATTAAACTTATCAAATTCTCAAAAGACAAACTTGAAACAAGTCTATCTGGAGCATCTCCAAAAAATGATTTTACATAACAGACTTTTTTATCATTTGATATAAGCGCGTTTAAAATTATAGGATCATCTTCAGCGTTAATATTTTTATAAAAATCGCCCAAACCATCTTGCCCAGCGTCTACGCCAATGTACTTTATGTTTTTATTTTTGTGTTTGAAATAGAAAAATCCCTTTGAGCATCCTAAATCTAAAACAGTATCGCCTTGATTAACAGAAACATATTTTTCATATGTATTTTTATCAACAACCTCTTCCCAAGTTTGAGGGTCTGTTTGTTGTAGATTTTCCCTATTAGCTGAAGCAAAGTCGTCTAAAATTGAACACGCTTTTTTAGCGGCGTTATCCCAAGAAAATTTTTCTCTTATAATTACAGAATCCTCAAGAGCTTTCTTCTTGTAATATTCATAATTATTATACACTTCAATCATCTTGTCTTCTAGGTCTTTGAAGTCTGGATCATACCAATTACCAGAGCAGGTTTCCCCTTTTTTATAAAAGTTCGAAGTATGAATTTCTCCTTTCACTTTCACCGGGATTCCCTTGCCAGAAGCAAATTCTAATTGCCCACTGCAATCAGAATATAAACTTGGAGTGCCGCAAGCCATGGCCTCAATCAAAGGCAAGTTCCACCCTTCAGACCTAGAGCAGGACAAGTAAACGTTACCAGCTTTTAAAAATTTAGCGTACTCTTCTCGGCTTGGGAAATTCAGGACTTTAATGTTGTCGCACATTATTCCAAATTCTTTTAGCCGATCTTTCGTAGAACCAAGTCCGTCAGAATTAAATCTATCTTCTACTGAAATAATTAATTCAACTTTTGGGTTATTTTCAAATACGTTTTTGAAAGCTCTTATTAATTCTACGGTGCTTTTCCGGACGTCCCATCTTCCGAATATCAAGAAGCGAAACTTCCCTCCAGTTACTTTTACATCTTCTGGATAAAATAAACTTGAATCTACGCCTTCAGGAACTACCTTGACTTTTTTTGGGTCCATTCCTTGATTAATTGTAATGTCAGCTTGCCATTTTGTAGGAACCCAAACTTGATCGTATTCTTTTAATTTTTCAAAAAACGGCTCAAAATATTTAGTTGTTTCCCAAACAGTATAAGCAATTTTAGGCCCTACATAATCATGATAAAAATAGTGGTGATTACATTCTGCTAGTATTAGATTCAAATCGTATTTATAATTTTCTTTTTTGAATCCGTAAAGAGGGAAGTCTTCTAATTGACTATTGAAGTTCCAAAGCGTTTGAAGCCCTAATAATTTCTTATCGATATCTGTCACGTCTTTGCCGTGACACTCCTCCTCAGTCATATGAATGCCCCTCCAATCTTGACCTACCGTGAAATTTCTTATCTTTAAATCATGATACTTACTTAAACCTCTAAAAAAATTTTGGCTGTGAGCGTTGTATCCAGTAGTGCCTACATAAGTGGCATGGCAGAAAATATTCATATCAACTATTTACTAAAATAATATTAAAAAACAAAACAATTTTTTCCATGAAATTTCTTGACTTTTTATTTATCTCCCGCTATACTTAGGCAGTGAAAAAACGGGTTTTAAACAAAGCAATTGAAATAGCCCGTTCTTTTTGCCCATCTAACAGGCAGATAAGAACCAGCCACATAGCATTCTTAATCAAATCAAATATTATAGAAAAAATAGGAGTTAATAAGAGAAGAACTCACCCAGAAATCAGTAAGCACCCATACCACGAAGGCTACGTTGGAATTCACGCAGAACTTGATTGCGTTTTAAAAGTTGATAAAGAAGACTTGAAAGACTATAAAATGTTAGTTTTAAGGATAGACAGAAAAGGTAAATTAAATATTAGCAAACCATGCTCTGGTTGCTCTAGTTTAATTAAGCAATTTAATATAGGAGAGGTCTGGTATAGCGACAAAAATGGCGAAATAATTAAGATGCAATGAAGATATCCAGTAAAAATAAAAAAATCCTTATCTTTTCTGACCCTCATCAGGACATGGAAAAGCTTTCCAAGATAGTCTCTTACGAGGCGGCTGATATTAATATTTGTTTAGGAGATTGGTTTGATAGTCGTTTTTTTGATTCTGATACTGATTACAAATCTACAGCCATAGAACTCAGAGAAACGTTCTTAACAAAGTCTAGTAATATAACACTTTTTGGCAATCATGATGTGCATTATTTTTTTGATAATAGACATACAATATGCAGCGGGTATACGCGTAGAAATCACGACCTCATAAATGAAGCCTTGGGAAGCGAAAAGATTGATGTCATAAATAAATTTCATTGGTTTTTGTTTGTAGACGAATATCTTTGCTCTCATGCGGGTTTAAACAGTCACTTCTTGCCGCCTACCATAAAAAACAACGAAGATATATACGAATACCTTACGAATCAAGTACATTTTGCCAACATGAATATAAGAACAAATCAACCCCACTGGTTTTATGGTGCTGGGCGGGCTAGAGGAGGCCCAGAAAAGAAAGGGGGTTTAGTTTGGCTTGATTTTGATCGAGAATTTGCCCCTATCGAAGGCTTGAAACAAATAGTTGGACACACTTACCGTAAAAATGGTAAAATTACTGAATGGAGAAACACAGGCAACTACTGCATTGACACCAACTTAAGCGAATGGGTGACAATAACAAATGGAAAATTTGAAATAAAAAACTATAAAGATCTATAAGATATGCCATTCGAATACCACGCAACAGTAAACAAAGTTATAGATGGAGACACTATTAATGTTGATCTTGATCTTGGCTTTAATGTAGTATTGTCTAATCAAAATGTGCGCCTTCTTGGCATCGACACCCCAGAAAGCCGAACATCTGATAAGGTAGAAAAAGTTTTTGGAAATTTGAGCAAAGAAAAGGTGAAAGAATTCATTGACAAGTGCGAAGGGCAGGTTATTCTTCAGACCGTCCTAAGCGACAGCGAAGAGAAATTTGGACGCTTGCTTGGCAAGGTTATTAGTCCTAAAGATAATGTTATTCTTAATGAATGGTTGATAGCTAATCATTACGCCGTCGCTTACAATGGAGAAAATAAAGATAAAGTCGCACAAGCTCATTTATCTAATCGTAAAATTTTGATTGACAATAAAGAAATCACCATGACATACGCCGCAGCAGGAGTAAAATAAATATGAGCAAACAATTACAATTTGATTTCAGATCTCCAGAAGAGGTCGCTAGACAAAGAAAGATAGCTGAAGAAAACGAAAAAGTTTTAAACGATATGTTCTCTAATGATGACTATGTCTACAATAGATATGTAGATTTTTTGCTTGATCTTATTCCTTTCAGATGGGGTTGGAGGGCTAAAAATTGGCCCAGAGCGATTAGATGGTGGGCAAAATGCAAATACCAGAAGATTCGCTATGGGGTTTCTGACGATGATGTGTATTCTTTAGGATATAATATTGCTCTGTTCGCCTTGCCTCGGCTTAAGTATTTTAAGAAGAAGGGCAAAACTGGAATTCCTTGTTGTTTTTTGCCAGACGACTTTCATCTGTTAGAAGGTGAGGAGCAAACAGCCGCTGAAGAAAAGGGCGTGAAACAAATGGAGTCTGCTCTTGACGAAATGATTTTTGCTTTTGAGTATATTATTGATGGAGATAAGTTTTGTGAATTGCCAGAGAGCCTTTCTTTTAAGGGAAAAGATTTTGACTTTAATTCAGAAAAAACCATAGAAGAGAAAGAAAGCTGGAAACAATACATGGAAAAAGCCAACGAGCTTAACGATAGAAAAAACAATGGCCTTGCTCTTTTCGCTAAATACTACGATACTCTCTGGATATGAAATTTACATCTGAACAACGAGAACTAATAAAAGAGACTCGCGCTAAAATAAGCAAAATGCAAATCGAGCAGAATGAATTATACACCAATCTGCTTAGGGAACTTAATCTGAGCGAGCGATCAGAAGACTGGATTTTCGATTATGTTTTTAATCAATATGGCACCATTAAGGACATAGAAAGCAAATCTTCAAAAAAGTCTTAATATGCAAGACAACAAACCAATAAACATGACAAAAATTTCTCTAAAAGAAGAAAAGAATTACAAACTACTGAAAGAAGGTCAAGATTTTCTTGTTGGTGATTTAATTCATTTGGTTGATGATGAATACGTTAAGCTTAACGAAAATAATCAACTCCTAAATACCAAAGTAACAAAATATAACAAAGTATTAAGAAAGGCTAAATAATGCAAGAAAAACTTCACATTGTTCCCAAAGGTTGGGGTTTTGAGAAATGGATCGTTAATAATGAAAAGTATTGCGGGAAGTTGCTTTATTTTATTAAAGATCGTAAATGCAGTTGGCATTACCACAAGATTAAAGACGAGACTTTTTACATTCAAAGTGGAAAGCTTTTGTTATATTATGGATGGCATGAAGAAATGTCTCTTTCTTCTAGCATCGTTCTCAAAAAAGGAGACTATTTCCATATCCCGGTAGGCCTAAAACACCAAATGCAAGCCTTAGAAGACACTGAACTCTTCGAATTTAGCACTCAGCATTTAGATGAAGATAGTTATAGATTGGAAAAAGGCGATTAATAAGTGTAATAAAAATTATGGAAGAATACATGGGAGACATTAAACTGTGCGCAGGAACATATTCCCCTCAAGATTATATGTACTGCGACGGACAACAACTAGAAGTGCAACAATATCAAGCATTATTTGCTATTCTTGGTACTCAATACGGAGGAGACGGCTTGCACACGTTCTGCCTTCCTGATTTAAATAAAAATCCAATCTTGCACGGAACAGCTTTGAAATATATAATTTGCACTCAAGGAATATTTCCAGCTAGAGCAGACTAATTCGTGGCAAATCCTCAAAAAATATCCACTCCTTGCATTAGATATTGTAAATTGAAAAATGGAGTTTGCGAGGGCTGCGAGAGGGGTTGGGAGCAAATCAGAGATTGGACTTCTTATTCTGAAAAGACAAGATTAGAAATTATGAAATCTCTCAACCCCAACCCTAAAATAAAAAGTAAATTTGATTAACTTTTGATAATCTTAGAGGAAACGTAGCCCGCCACCGCTCCTCCTGCCGCCACAATTCCTGCCAAATAATATCTAAAAAACTCTAAAGCAGCAACTCTTTTCTGCACTTCTTTATTGCTGTCCTTTAATTCTGTTACGTCAGAGGAGATTTTATCTAATTTAGCCTCTATTCTAGAGAACACTGCGTCGTAACTATTTTGGCGATACTCTTCTGGCATAAGTACATGTATTTACACTTTTTTTATCGCTTCGGGATGCGTTTTTTAATTGTTTTTTTCTTTTGAATTTTGTCTGGTTTTCCAACTTTTTCTAACAGCTTTTCGCTTACTAATTCAACTAATTTTAACCCTAAAAAACCAGCAATAAAAGCCACACCATTTTGATGCTTTATATTAACAATATTTAAGGTATCCACAAGAACAGGAGTTAAGAAATTCGCCGCAGACATTCCTCCGACGAGAGAAAGAACTACAGATTTTGTATCTGTTTTATCGTTTTTAGTTGCCATTAGTATGGCACCGAACATTCCGCTTATCAAAAACCCTATCTGGATGCCCATTTTTTGAAGTTGCTCCATATTTATTGTTTTTTCTTTTTTATGGGCTTCTTTTTTATGGGTTTGCTTTTTGTAGGAGTAGAGCTTTCTTGTTTAATTAAGTAAACTAGAGCCAAAACTATTCCCGCCAAGCAATAGAGGTATATATTTAATAATTTAGCTTCATCTTTAATGATCTTTTCAGAGCTGTCGTTAATTAAAGCTCTAAAAGAATTAATGTTGTCGTATATCTTTTTCTTGTAGTCTAAGTATTTGTCTCCGAAAAAGGCTTTGTTATCCATCTTTTCAAACGCAGCATTCTCTACATCTTTTGCTAAATCATTACTTATATCAAGACCTTTGCGGAACTCTTTTAGCTCTTCTTGAGTCAACATTTTGCTAATGACTATTTCTTCATTGAAGTATTTTTCTCTTTCTTTTAAGTGGCTATTGAATTGATCTAAGAATTTTTTATCAGATGTTGTAGTATAAGCTGCGCCTAGATAAGTTAATTGATCAGTTGACTTCCTCAAATATAAAGTAATGTCTCTTCCAAATCTAAATCTAGCATAACCTTGCTCTATGTCTTTAAGACTAGATAGAGCAAGGATAACTATAATACCAGTTGGTAAAAGAGCGAAGAATAAATATTTCTTTATATTTAAAATCAAGTTATTCATGCATCAATCTTAAAATCTAAAGAATTTTTTAATTGAATTTCCTGCATGATTTGCTGCATTTCTAGCGTCATCAGCGGCTTTGTTAGCGGCGTTTTGAGCTTGCCTCGCTTGCTCTTCTACTGCTCTTTGAGCAGCTTCCGCTGCTTGCTTTGCTTGTCTGGCCTGTTCATCTGCTAATCTTTGAGCGGCTGCTGCGGCTTCTCTTGCTTGTTTTTCTGATTCTTCGGCTGCTTTCTTAGCGGCCTCTTCTGCGGGTTTTGTGTCTACTGTAACGCTAGCATTGAGTTCTACTCCTGCTAATAGTTTTACTTCACCTTCTGCTCCAATAGTGACTTTATGGTCTTCGTAAGTGGCCCCGCCTCCAACTTCAGCGCCAGCTTGCAACCCAACGCTAACTCCTGCACCAGCGGTAGCTGAAGCGTTTTCGTTTCCTACAGTTGCTCCTCCTTGGACTCCAACCCCAACCCCAACCTCTGCTCCAGCATTTGCGGCAGCACCGTGTTCTCCTATTTGAGCATTGGCCTCTACTCCAGCGTGAGCTTCTGCATAAGCCCCGCCTTGTACTGTAGTTGTAACTCCACCAGTTTCTACGCTCGCGCTTGCCCCTACCTCTGCTCTTACTTCTACACCAGCACTTCCTCCAACTCTTGCGTCTTCGCCATCAAAACCAGCACTAGCCTCAGCATTAGCTTTAGCTTCTGCTGTAGCGTGAGCTTCTGCGGATAAATTCGCACCACCAATTTCTGTATCTGCGCCGACAGACGCTCCTGCACTAACTCCAGCCTCTGCATTTGCAGACACATTCGTATCTGTGACCTCTGTTTGCGCTGAAGCTCCAGCACTAACATTAGATTCTGCGTTTAAATTAACTCCGCCTACTTCTGTAGAAGCTTGAGCTGAAGTTCCAATTGATGTTTCTTGAGTATTTGTCATATTATTTTATCCACTTTTGTTCTTTTAAAATTTCTTCTATCAAATCTTTTTCATGGCTATCCATCTCTTTATCAAAACGTTTTAATATTTCGCTTAATGGATAAACTCTGTCTGGGGATTCTTTTTGTTTTTCTTTAAGTTCTTGAATTACATCTACAATTTTGACAAGAGGAGATTTGAATTCTTCTACTTTGTCTTTTGTTGCGAAATTAGACATTTCAAAAGCTTTAGGAGTTAGCATTTTGATAACAGAAATAACCGAAGACCCTAACATATTAAATATTGAAAATGCCGCGCCAGCAGCAGGATGAACCGTTGCAAGAAGCCTAAGAATAACAAATACTACCGTAAATATAAGTATTGCAGTCAAAGCACTAAAAACAAACTTCTTTAATCCCCAAAACACAGCATTGAGTCCGAACATTCCGCTCATTGTGTCTAGGACGGCTTTATTTTGATCTGCTTCTTTGGCAATCTCTTTAGCTTTATCGGTTAATTGCCAAAGTTGATCGTCGTATTTTTGATTTAATTCTGACTTTTCTTTTTGAAGTTTATTTATTAATTCATCTCTTTGAGATAATAACTCTTCTCCTTTTTTGCGTTCTTCAACTAAAGCAGAGTTTAAAAGATCTACTGTAGCTTTTATTCTATTTATTTCATCAATGTGAGGAGAACCAACGATAGAGATCACTCTTTCATTTAATTTTCTTGCTGTGTCTACTTGAACAGGAGCGTTAGTTATTTGATTAAGAGAGTGCTGTATGCCAGCAGAAAGGCCAGAGGTTTGTATTTTTTTACCTTTATCATTTTTTTCTATCTCAACCAAAGTGTTATCTACTTTCTTCTCTTCTTTAGCTATGGCTTTTTGATTGTCATCTATTTGTTTCGCAGGCTTGATTGTTGAAAAACAACCAGACAGCAATAAACCCATAAACAAAATTAAAAGCCTTTTCATTAAAATCCATTACACTTAAATAAAAATTCCTTATGTTTCTTTTGGTTAAATTTCTATAGGTTCGCGCATTTTAACTTTTTTGTAACTTAATAATCGGCTCTATGGTGTATAATATAATGATGATGAAAATTTTTTTGAGAACTCTTAAGTCTATATTTTTGAGTGAAAATGAACAGATGAAAGAAATTTTAGAAAAACAATCATCATTGCAAAAACAAATACATCATATTATGTCGTCGCTAACTAACCTACAAGAAGCCATCACCCGTCTATCTTCAATCACTGATGAAGCCGTAAAGGTGCTAAATACCCCACATCCTACTGAGGAGGCTATCCAAGCCGCCGCTGACTTGGTAAACGCTCAAGCAGATCGTCTTCTAGCCGCTTCGGACACTGATCCCGAGACAGTCGCTAAGTAATTGTATCCATAAACAAGTAACCCACAGATTTAATTCTGTGGGTTTTTTATTAGTCTTTTCTGTGAGGGCGAGGGGGAGGAGGCCCATTCGGTCCTCTGCGAGGAGGCGCAAACTTTTTCTTGTCTTCTTGGGAAACCTTAGATCTCTCCTCTTTATCTAACTTTCCGTCTTTGTTCGTGTCGTATTTTTCAAGAAATTCCTTGGGAGGGCCTTTTCTTTCTTGACTTTTTGGTGTTTTGGGTGCATCTTGAGCCGAGGATGTCAGCGAGAACCCTAAGAGTATCGTATAGAATAGATATTTCATAGTTATTCAATAAGACATTCATTTTAGGTAATTGGTTGCAAGTTTTACATTAGCTTAACAAAAACATGAAAGCGACACTAGAATTTAACCTTCCAGAAGAAGCAACTGAGTATAAGATGGCAAATCAATCTCAGGATATGTTTGCTGCTGTTTGTCATTTTTCGGAAAAATTGCGCAGCTATCGCAAGTACGGCCACGACTTCAAAACCGCAGATGAAGCTCTTGACGCAATCAATATTCTTTTGCACGATGAGCTTTCTACTAGATACATAAGTTTACATGACTGACTTTGACGTTTACGACAAGAAAGACCCTAATTTCATTAACGATCTTAGGGAAAGCAGAACCGCTGTTTCTATAGCCGCAGAGTGGCTCAACAGGAAAGGTTATCCTGTGGTCATTAAGCCTACATTCGAAAGGCCGAAGTCTTCCGATATGGCAGAATTCGCAGACGATGGAGACTTAGAAATAATGCAAAGAATAGAAGTAAAGAGAAGAAAATCTCTTACTTTCTCCTCTAAGGAAGATTTCCCTTACGATTCTCTAATTGTAGACGTATGCCATAGTTACGACAAAGCAAAGATTAAACCCTATGCTTATATTATTTTAAATGAAAAAATGGATTGCGCTTTTATAGCATACTCTAAGCATCAAAAGCATTGGAAAAAAACAGTAAAAGCTGATCGATTTAAAGGAAGAGACAGAGAGTTTTACGAATGCCCTATGGAGCATATAAAATTTGTAAAAATCAAAGAGTAATTTTATAATGCTTATATGGACTCTCAATCTATCGCAATTTCAATAAATCTCAAAATTAAAGATCAAGAAATCCTCTTATCAATGGAAGAAGCGAGAGACCTCTATTCTCAACTTAAAGGCGTTTTGGGCTACAATAATCAATTATATACTATACCTTATTCTTGGGGCAATCCTAGCCCTTATGTAACTTATACTATTAATTGTTCTGATAGCGCTAACTCTAACTGGAAAACTGCTTAATTTATGTTAAAGATTCAAATCTGGATGCGTGGAACTATGGAATATAGTCAAGACACCATTCCCGGCCCTACTATCGATCAAACACAAGAACAATTCGAAGAAGCTTTCAAAGAAAGCGATGATTGTTATTGGGGCGGAGATGTTTACGAAACTTGCCCTTATTTTGACAATGACAAGAGAGATTCTATTGATGTTTACTTAGGAGGCGACGACAACATCTCTAATGATGAGAAGCCTGTTTTTGTAACTTCTAATTGGGAAGATTTTGAATTTGAAAGAGGTGGCGGATCTAATTATGTACCGGAGCCTCCAGATAAATTAGGGGAAGTAAATATCTGGTGGTCGCATGACATGAAATTCAATTATGTCTATTTCTGGAACAATTTCACGGAGTTTGACGCAAATAAATTAAAAATTCAATACGGCGTTGATCAAAAAGGAAATAAATATCTTGAAGATTTAATCTATGATGGCGAATTCCCTGATGATTATAATGATTTTGGTGACACGGGATACGGATACAATGGCCCAGAATTTGTGTACCATCCTGAACAAAAATTTGCTGAAGAGCAAGAAGATTGATATGATATGAGTATTGAGAAAGCAGAACTTAGTTTCAATCAATTAAGCCCTGAAGAAATTAGTCAGGGTTGGCATTTTTGCTACGATTGGGACGGGCTATTAATTGGCCCCGGTAATTCTAAGATGGATAGTTGTAATTGCAAAGTTAACAAAAGCATTCACGAACAAATAAAAAAGAAATGCAATTAAAATATGAACGTTAAATTAGTAGCTGTAACTTCGCCAAGAATTGAAGGATTGAATAACGCCGAAGATATTGTTTCTTATTGTGCAAGAGTAAGTAATCCATCTAATCAGATGAATACTGAAACCGCACCAAGGCTTCTTAAATATCTAATCAAGCATCAACATTGGAGTCCATTTGAAATGGCAAGCGTTACAGTTGAAATCGTTACAAGCAGAGCTATTGCCGCACAAATCCTAAGACATAGGTCTTTCGCTTTTCAAGAATTCAGCCAAAGATACAGCGTGGCTACAAAGCTAGAAGATATTCAATGGCGAATGCAAGGTAAAACTAATAGGCAAGTTGGTGATGCTGAAGTTGATTTGTCGTCAGATAAACTTGAATTAGTTAATAACGCGCTTAATAGTAGCCTTAAAGCGTATGATACATTGATTGAGGCTGGCGTTGCTAAAGAATGCGCTAGAATGGTATTGCCATTAACTACGCAAACCACTATGTACATGACAGGTACGCTTCGCAGTTGGATTCATTATATTGAATTGAGAGCAAAGGAAGACACGCAAAAAGAACATAGAGAAATTGCGGTAGGCATTAAGAAGATATTCATTAAAGAATTTCCCGTGGTTAGTGAAGCTTTAAGTTGGACTTAAAATAGATTATGATAACTAAATATAATATTTTTCTTGATGATATTCGCGTTCCAACCGATGTCACTTGGGTTGATGTACCAGTTGATCAACATTATTCTGTTGTACGAAGCTACAAGGAATTTGTAGATTTGATCACGTTGAGAAGAGAAGTTCCAAAGTATGTTTGTTACGATCACGATCTAGCAGACTGTCATTACGGTGATGGATTAAATAACGATCAGATAGATTATAATAAATATCAAGAGAAAACTGGCTACGATTGCGCTAAATGGCTAGTAAATTACTGCATGGAACGTGGAATTAAACACCCCCCATACATTGTTCACAGCATGAACCCAATCGGAAAATTAAATATTGAATCTTACATAAATTCCTATAATAGAAATTAATTTTTGATTTTAAGATTAGGAGAGGCTAGAATAAAGAGCAGTGCAGTTCGTGCTGCTCTTTTTTTATGAAAAAATATCTCTTAATTTTAAGTTGTTTTATCGCCTCGTTTTCTTTAGCGTTTTCTGTTGCGTCAAAGAAGCAAAAGCCGTTTCCAGACTTTGGCTACATGGCTCCCGCTAATGAGATTACAAACATTAACGAAGTGTTCAAGCTAAGTCAAAATTACCCGAAGACTCTTCCGAAGAATAAATTGCCAGAGTTTTATAGCATTGATTATAAGAAAGATTGGCGAAAGTATCTTCTTTCTATCCGGTCTTATTGCTACGAAGGTAATACAGGAGTTAATTTCAGAGTTGAAAATAATAAAACTCGTAATTGGTATCACATGCCATTTCAACATTACTCTGCTAACGGCAGAGAAGGCTATCATGGTTTGACAAGAGAAGCTCCAGTAGGAACAAATCAATTTGCTCCAAATCAAAGCTATGCCACTGCTGGTGCTTGGGCAGTTGGATTTTATAATGATGTAGCTGGCTATACAATTGGTCAAGTTTGGGAAGACCATGAAAACCCTGATGTCACCAAGATGGCAGGAGGATTCAAACACGGAGCAGTATTGTTTAAGCTTTTGTTTACTTCTTTCCCTAAAGACATTGCCGAGTCTCAAGTTCCTTTCTTAACAAACGGCATTTGGTGGGATGCTTATGGTAATTATGTTTTTAATAACGCTCCTTTGACAAGATCAAAGATCCAAGTAGTTTTAACTCAAATGGATGTTATGGTAAGAGATACTAATTCCGCCTCTGGTTGGGTGCTTGGTAATTTCCAATACAATGGTCAACTTAATAACTCTGATAAATGGAATAATTTAATTCCAGTTGGCGTAATGTGGGGCCAAGACCCAACTAACAATATTAATCAATCAAATCTTCATCCTACAGTTACTATAATTAACACCAACCTTAAAGAAACAATCATAAATCCAGACACTAAAGAGCTTCCTCCCACTCACCTAGGCTGGAACGGTAGACTAAATGGCCCCCTTGACAACGCAATGAGTTCATGCTATAGTTGCCATGCTACCGCTGAGTATCCTCAAGGATCTCCTTTGAGTCCTCTTTTTGATTCTGAATTAAGTAAAAAGTATCCTCCCGGCAGCGATGGTTGGATGCGCTGGTTTGAGAACTTGAAGTGCGATCAGCCTTTTGACAAGCCTTCTGACGGTGTAATTTATCGTTCTACAGATTTTTCTTTACAAATGTCTCAGACCTTGCAATTCTTTGCAGACTTCCAAGCTTGGAAACAAGCCGAAGGCGGCATTTATAGGTCTTCTTACGAGAAGTCCCCGTCAAAGCGAAAGATTCATAAAGTCTCAGATAGAGAACCTTCAACGAGATAAAGCGTCATATAAGATACCATAGATAACTCCATGTCAATAAACAAGAACTCTAAATTAAAACAATTTTCTGCTACGCCAATGACAATTAAAGCTGTTGCCGAAAGGCTTTTAGCTTTCAATAAATGGCGGACTGGAGAGGACGGCAGAACAATGGACGAAGCCGATCTAAAGCCAAGACAAATAACCCTAGATATTGAATTTGCTATAAAAGAACTAGAAAAATTATGAGCGCGGGAAAAGGAGATAAACCAAGAAATTGTTTCAGTAAAAAATACAAGAGCAATTTCGACGAAATAAATTGGGGCCAGAAAAAATCTTTGGCTACAAAAAAGAAAGAAAAATAATTTATGGGAATGTACGACACTATTATCTGCAAATATCCACTACCAATGCCAAGCGACCCGAAAGGCTACGTTGGCAGCGAAGACTTTCAAACCAAGGATTTAGATTGTGGTCTGGATACTTATGAGATAGCCGCTAACGGCCAGCTATCTGTTTACAAGAGAGAAGGCAACTACATCGAACCAGACAAAGAAGCTAAAGGATTATTTGAGAAGATTGGCCGTTTTGAAGTCACTAGGATATGGTTAGAGCCTGTTTATGACACTTTAACTATAGAAATGTATGACTACAAAGAGTCAAGCGAAAGCGGATACGATTACTTTGTGCAATATAAAGTTATTTTCATAGATGGCATTGTAGATGAAATTAAGCTTACTGAATTCGAAGCCACAGACAATTCCGCAAGAAAGACAAAAGATGAAGAATTCAAGAAAAAACTTAAAGAATGGTATGATTTTACAAAGACTCGTAAATATAGATACATTTTAGGCCCTTACTCTCGTTTTGTAAGATTTATATTCCGCAAGATCGGTAATATTCTTAGATTTCTGCAATCAAATATTTATGTTGTTGAAAAATTCTTTTTAATAAAATAAAAATATGGCCTTCGCTTATTATCTTCATCGCTATGACAGCCAAAATCTTTTAATTTATTTCAATAGCCTTGCCGCCCATGGTTGCGATGATTTTTTTTTACTAAAACATACTTTAGTTGAAAATTTTACTGATTATGATATTCTTATACTAAAAGATAGCTATCAATTTAATTGGTATATTTCTATAATACCAGAAATAGAAAAATTTATTGCAGACGTAATTGTCGAAAAATCTTATAAAAATGTATTTGCGCTCGCAGATAGCTCTGGAGCAATACCTTTACTTAGTTGTTTGCCAAATAATCCATTCTTTAGAAGAGCAGTCGTAGTAAATGGTCAAGTTGATATATCCGAAGAAGTGCTTTACAAATATAGAGACAATGCGGTAGGTTGTTTTGACCTTTCTAAAGCCGTGGGAGAATTTGATAAAAAATATTTACAACCTCTTAATTTAATAGACTATTCAAATAAATTTGAGATAGTATTTTATTACAATTATTTTAAATCAGATAAGATCTACGCCGATATAATTTCCAATCTAAGCAAATCAAATTTTAAAGTTCGGTTAGATTTTAAAAGGTGTGGAGAAATGCCATGCCATGGTATTTATATTAAAGACTTATTTACTAGCAAAAAATTTATAGAAGAAATGAAGTTTTACTTCTCTCAATATGAACATATCTGAATTCGAAAGAAACAAACCCACAGAAACATACAAAAAAATCAAACAATTAGAAAAATTAATCATATCTGAACAGCAAAAAACAGAATTGCTTTATTCTAATAGAGTAGCTACTCTTGATAAAATGCTTGTTTCGGTAAAAGATCTTTTAGACAGCTTTAAGCGAGGAGATTAGTTTATTTTTTTTGAAAAGACTTACTGCAATGCTATAATAATAGTATGCAGAAAGATTTGTACATCAAAGAAAAGTCTCAGAACATTGTTGTCAAAAATGACGATTTAATTTTTGATGGCAAGAATATAGTTATTCCGTCTTATTACGCAAGCATTATTTCTGAATACCTTGATAATGTAGATTTGAAAGGCATGGATCTCAATGAAGCGGATTTCCATGATTATTTAGCATTTTGCAGTTTCTTTGAAGCTATAACAGATTTCAAGGCTGCGAATCAAGGAAATTAATATGAAGCAAGACAAATTTTCGAAAAAGAACTCTCCAAAGAAAAGAGATTACGAAAATCTAGATTTAAAACGCAAGAAAAAAGCCAACAAACCACACCGAGGCAAAGAGTCTAAGCTAGAAGATTTTAGATAGTGTAATTATACTTGTGAAAAAGTATGTAGCCTATAGCGCAGATTGGAAGAAGAAAATAGAAATAGAAGAATTAAATTCTATTGAAGACACTATTTTTGAAGCTTCGACTCGGGCCGTAGAGTGGGCTTTAAATAGTCACAAGGAAGTTGGTCTTTTAATTCGTTTAGAAGATAAAGAATTGCCCGGTCATGTTTTTGTTTCTTTATCTTATAAGGTTTTGTCTAATGCTGGGTACTATAACTTAGCCGAGGTTCAGAGAGAGTTAGTAAAGCAAGATTTTGGCGTGGATATAGGAGAAAATAAGCCTTTAGGTAAATTAATGATTAAGTTGAGAAAAGCTTCTCTCAGGAAATCTTTTTGCATCGCGAGAATGGCATCGTTGCAAATTGACGGAAGAACCTCGAAAGTCCCGATAGTTTGCATCAGCCTCGGTCTTTACGACGATCAGCGCGAGGCCAAAAATAAATGTCAAGAATTAAATAAGTCTGAAAAAGAAAAAATCTTCGTCGTGAAAAAAATCACCCATAATATCGACGCGCCGCTTGACTTTGACTCGGATTGAGTCATACTCAACCTATGCGACTGGGACTTTGCTGCATTTCCTTGCGCCTCCAAGAAGAGGGGCATAAATTCCAAACGATGACTTTTTCTAGGTTTTCTGCCTTGCCACGGCAGCAAGCCTTAGAGATCCTTTCCGCTCGGATTGTCAACAATTTTCTTGTGACCGAGAAAATCATACGGTACTGTAAGGCCAGCGGCTTCAGCAGCTACAGGCTGTCTTCGACCTTGGCTCCAGTCCTTGACCATCCAGATGTCAATCTTAAGCTCCAAGATTTACCTAATGCTTCGCTTGTTTTTGAGTCCTTGTCTTCTATCGCTAAAGCCGTCAAGGAGACGGGATTAAAAATCTCAGCGCATCCTTCTGAATACATTAGCTTAACTAGCCCCAAAGAAGAAGTCATTTCTAATAGCATCAGAGACCTCTCTTCTCATGCTGAGTTGTTTGACCTCATTGGCCTTCCTCAGTCTTACGACGCGCCTTTAAACATTCACTGCCGTCAAGATGGCGACCCAGAAACTGTGTCATCTTCTTTCTTAAAAAACTTTGACAAATTGCCAGATAACGTCAAGAATAGGTTAGTCTTAGAAGTGAATGATAACCGAGAAGGATCTTGGAGCGTCAAGAATCTCCATAAGTTTTATTATCAGAGAGCTAACATTCCTGTTACTTTTGATAACTTGCATCATTCCTTTTGCCATCATGATGTTTCTGAGCGCGAAGCTATGGACATGGCTCACTCTACTTGGAATACAACTCCTGTATTCCACTACAGCGAGGGTATTGATGGCACAAGAAAACACGCTGACTACGCTTTACATAGTCCTCCAGATTATGATAAAGAAGTATTCTGGGATGTGGAATTAAAAGCAAAAGATCTTGCTATCTTTAAAATGTTAAATAAATAATATTACCACAAATGAAAGAAAGAATTTTTATCCCTATAATTTGCTATAACCATATGGCAAATACAGAATTTATGATTAGCCTTATTAGGTTAACTCATCACTTGAGAGATAATGACATTAGTTATTGTTTATATCCTATCGTATTTGAGAGCTTAATCCCGAGAGCAAGAAACGCTGCCGCTGCTCATTTTCTTGATTCTGATTGTAGTCATTTGTTATTTATTGATGCTGACATAGAGTTTGATCCAGAGTCGGTGGTTAAACTTCTTAGGCATAATAAACAAGTCATTGCAGGAGTTTATCCAAAGAAGTATTATATGTGGGACCGAGCCTTGGCTGGAGAAGAAGCTGTTGACTATCCATTCGGGGGAGAAGTTCATTTTAATCAAGATGGTTTAATTGAGACCACTTATTTGCCTACTGGCTTCTTGATGATAAAAAGAGAAGTCTTCACTAAAATAGCATCTAATAAGCCAGAGTTAAAATACAAAAATGACATTGATGGCTATGGTCAATTAGATACTTTTTATAATTTCTTTAGATCAGGAGTCCACAACGGAATTTACGAGAGCGAAGATTGGGGATTTTGCTCGATCTGGCGGGAACTCGGAGGAAAAGTTTTAATTGACCCAACTATAAAATTAGGTCATATTGGTTGGAATAATTTTTCAGGTAATCCATTAAAGTGGTGTCAAGAAGCAATCAATCGTTACACTCAAAAACAGTCATGAAAAAAATAGAAAAAGAATTCACTTCTAAAAACTTTTCATTTAAGCAAATACACAGAGAAGAAGAATTTGCTATTTATGAGAGGTTCCATGATAATACTCCCGAAAAGAAGCACTATGAGGTGGTAAAAATATTGTCCCATAACGGCTATTCTATTGGCGGGCAAGCGTATCCAGCGAGCGAATATTACCCAAGCTCGAATGGTTGGGGAGCAGATGGATTTACTTGCGTTACTAAAAAAAGTGCTTATGAAAAATTAGACAAAATGATTGCAGATCATAAAATAAGAGGAGAAGACAAGAGAAGGAAAGAGAACAAAAAGTAAGTTATTGCGAGTATAGCTTAATGGTAAAGCGCGATTTTTCCAAATTCGACATGGATGTTCAATTCAACCTACTCGCTCCAACTGGGGATTTGCATAATGGTAGTGCGGGAGCCTTTGAAGCTCTTCGTAGTGGTTCGATTCCATTATCCCCTGCCATTTTTATGAAGATTTATAATATTGCAATTTTATCGACTGTCGCGGCTGGCCTAGTTGTATCCGTATTTTACGGTATGTTTGCTGGGGTGGTTGTTAATTTGGCTTTGTTTTTAATTATTGAAAAATTTTTACCAGAAGAATAACATGAAACTATCCATTCAATTCATTACTGAATCAGAAAACTATTACAACTCTCCAATCTTGGAGGTTTATGTCCCAAGCAAAACTGCTCTAAAAAAATTCCTAGAAACTTTTAAGCCCAAACACCGCGATCCTGCCGAGGTTATGCTTGATTTTATTATATTTGCTCACTCTGCAATTAAAACAGTTGCTATCAAAAACTCAGAAGACCGAGACTATTCACAGGATCTTATTGCAGTTGAAGTAAGAACTCCAAATGTTGTAGAATTTGTGTACAAGAAAGATGACGGCAAAACAGATTGGCGCAAGATAGATATCCTTGAAGAAGACAAGTATTATGTCAAAGGCCATGACCTTAATGACGATAATAGCTTTAAGTCTTTTAAAAAGACTAACATTGTTGGGGGCAGAATGATAAAGAATTAGTGTGTATTTCTACATGGCAATTTGCACAGATTAACACACATTTTTTTATTTCAGCTTCTATTTCTTCTTTGGGGTATCCATTAGAAATTGCATCTGAGATTCCAAATTTTTTTGTTGTTGGATCTACATGGTGAAAATGTAAAGCCGCTTGACATTTATTATATCCACAAAATTGACATTTTGCACCTGAGTTGTTTCTGCACTCACTTTTAAAACGCAAACGATTTTTGTTTTTTCTTTCGGAATTTTTGATTTTTCCCTCTGGATTTAAATGATAAGAGACTAAACTTCTGCAACATTTAAGTTCTTTTGCTATTTCTCTGCCACTTTTGCCCTCTAAAGCCAGTTGCTTGATTTTTTCTTCTTTTTCGGACATTTATTTATGATATCAAAAAAGATGAGAATCTCGAAAAATTTTCGCGCTGGGCTTGACTTTCGGAAAACGTCGGTCATAGTAGAGGTGTTGAGAGTGCAGCGGGTTAGAAAAAAGTTGCACTTGTTCTTTCAATAATGCATCCGTAGCTCAACGGTAGAGCATCGTGCTTTTAACGCGGTTGTTGTGGATTCGAATTCCACCGGATGCACCATTTTTTTGTTCTTTAAAATTTTGAGCGGTGATGTCACTTACTTCTAATGTGTGTTAGATGTATTTTGAGGAAATAACTCCTCCCCGCTCATTCTTTTTATAATTAGTTGCAAACTGTTTTTGCAATGATATTATAAGGTATTGTAGCGGGATCTTTGGTCTATTGATTCTGGTTAGTTTCAATCCTATTCTTGTAACTACATAAAACAAGAAGTTCTTTTTAAAATTTAATATGTAGTAGTTTCTATGGGCCGTTAGCTTAAACTGGACTTAAAGCAGCGTTCTCATAAAGCGTTGATTGTCGATTCGATCTCGACACGGCCCACAGAGACTATTGCATATTTCTTGTTGGTCTGGTAACTCAACTGGTTCAGAGTACATGCTTTACAAGCGTGAAGTTGCGGGTTCAAGCCCCGCTCAGACCACCAATTTTAATTTGTTCTTTTAAATCTACTAATCCATGATGCACTTCAGCGTGACAATTTTTACAAAGCAGAACGCATTTATTTAATTCCTTAGTTAAGAATTCTAAACTATAACTTCTTAATTGAGCTATATTAAATTCTTTTTCTTCTGGATTTATATGATGAAAATCTAATGCACCAATATATTTATCGTAATTGCAAACAATGCATTTGCCTCCTTTATATTTCACACATTCTACTTTTCTAGCTAATTGTTTTTCATAAGTAATTTTATTATTACACGGCTTACACCATCCATGAACATCACCATTTTTAGAAGTGTAAAATTCATTTTGCAAGTTTTTCACTCCTTCACATTTAGGACATTTCTTGAATTGTATATTATTAATAAGTACAATACTTTTAGTTCGTGGCTGTTCTTTAAAAGATTTGTTTTTAGTTTTTAAATTGAATTTCTTAAGCCAGTGCCTAACATTAGTTTGACTTTTGTTTGTTGATTTTGCGATTTGATGAGTGGAAAGTCCTTGGCTGATCAAGCTCTCTAGTGTAGATTTATCCATAGTTCAATTCTTATTACACTTTATTATAAGGCTTGAGCTAATTCTTTCTAAAAAAACTTGACAAAATTCAAGGCAGAGCCATATTGAAGTGTTCTTTAAATTTTGGCACCATGATGTAATTGCTAGCCATAGCAGACTTAAAATCTGCTGGTCGAAAGACCGTGAGGGTTGGAGTCCCTCTGGTGCCACCATTTTGTTCTTTTATAAATTTTTCCAACACGATTCACCCGGCTACCAAGAAGCGAACCCATGATAACGGACTTGGAAATCTGTTACGGATGGTCTCTGAGGAAAAGTTGCGGTTTGGGAGTAATTACCCAAGCCGCAATACAATTTTGCAGCAATGAGGGCAGTCGTCACTAAGACGTAGTTTGGGGTACTGGAAATAATCCGGTATATCAAGCAACTGAGCGACCTGATCTGCGAATACATACAGTGCGCCCAAGCGATCTTGTTTTGAGTCGCTTTACACTGAGTCAACAATGGGCAATAATTTTCATGAAGTTGCAAACTGTTTTTGCAATAAATCATGGGGTATTGTAGCGGAGTCTAATGGTGAAGGTATATTCAACTCTGGTCATAATCATAACCCGTGTCGTAACTACATAAAACGATGCTATTAATTTTATCTCGCTAGAAGGACAAGGGGCTTCATGCCCCGTTCTGTAAAAAGACTTACTTCTAGTGGGATTTTTTTATGCCAAAAACAAATATTGCTCCAGAAAACGTAAAAATAATAATAGCTCACTATAACGAAGATTTGTCATGGGCTGATAATCTGCAATTTCCATTTCAGGTAATATCTAAAAAAACAATACCAGAAGAAACCCCTCCTAATAGAGGGCGCGAGGCTTCTTCTTATTTAGAATATATAATTAAAAATTATGAAAATTTGACTGATGTTTCTGTTTTCATTCATGGCCATAGATCTTCTTGGCACAATGTAGATGTAGACAATTATTTAAATAATGAGGAACTTTTCAATCATAATTATTATAATATAAGTCTAATTTCTTCGCCTCGGAATTGCGAGTCTTTATGGTCGCTTTCAGAAGAAGCCTCTGGTTATCTTTTAAAAAACAAACACGTAATAGAAAAAGAAATCAATCAAACAATAAATCCTCTACAAATAAAATATAGACCAGCTAGTTGTTTTTATGTAAAAAAACAAACAATTCTTAAATATCCTCTACAATCTTATAAAAATTGGTACGAATGGATTATGATTACAGAAGAGCCTTCTGGTATTTCTAGTAGAGTTTTTGAATATTGCTGGCATATCATTTTCACTGGTAATCATGTAGATAATTATTAAGATTTAATATAGAGGGATGTTTTATATATTAAATTATGATACTTTTTGTATGTATTGGAAGTTATTAAAGTAAAATGTATTTGATATGAAAGAATTAAAATTCAGAATCTATTCTTTTGTTTCTAAGTATTTTATTTACTTTGATGTGTACGAAGGTGTACCTCAAGGTATCGCTGGCGGCGTAAGTGAGCCGCAAGAATATACAGGACTGAAAGACAAAGACGGCAAAGAAATTTATTGCGGCGACATAGTTGAGCTACACACAGCAGCAAATGATAAAGCCAAAGATGTCAAAGATAATCATTGTGGATTGTATGAAATATATTGGGACCGAAAATACAAACTAAAAGAAATAAAACCAAATTGGTTCTTCAAAGTAATTGACAATGATTGTGCAAATTTTAATATTATGAAAGTTGTAAGTAATGTATTCGAATATAAAGAAGTATGAGAGAACTAAAATTTAGAATGTGGGATGAAAAATACAATTGTTGGGATAAATCATCTCTGCTTATATATCCAGATGAAGAGATTAAGAAACAAGGTAGAATCATTCAATGGTTCACTGGCTTAAAAGATAAATACGGCAAAGAAATTTACGAAGGCGACGTTATTCGTGGAATATTTGATTTTGGCCCCGCTGGCTTTAAAGAAGAAATACTTCCTGTGCATTGGGATAATGAAAGAGGTTATCAATGGGATTATTGGAGATTGATAACTATCGAAGTTCTTGGTAACTTGCATGAGTGGCCTTGTCGTAAACCTAAAGCTTTTGATCACAATGGTGAGTGCCTAACTTGTGACGCATGGGCCACAGATTGCCCATTTCTTAAATTTTGTCCTTCTCCTAAATTAATATTAAAACAATAGTGTAACACTAATTATGAGCGAATCTTATACTTTGTACAATTCTACAGTTATGGAACATTTTATGAATCCTCGCAATATGGGCGACATTAAGGACGCTGATGGCGTTGGCGAAGTAGGAGCCGCTGCTTGTGGAGATATTATGAAAATTTCTCTCAAAATTAAAGACGGAAAGATCTGTGATGCTCGCTTCAAGACTTTCGGTTGCGGTTCTGCTATTGCTAGTTCTAGCATGGCAACTGAACTTATCAAAGGGCGCACCGTTTCTGAAGCTATGAACTTTTCAAATCAAGAAGTGATAGATGCTCTTGGAGGTTTGCCTCCTGTAAAAATTCATTGTTCTGTTCTTGCTGAAGAAGCCCTGAAAGCTGCTCTTGAAGACTATACAAAGCGCAATCATTTGCAGCCCGAAGCGTGTGACGCTACGCTATGAAATTAGATATTAAAAAATACACAACACCCCAAAAGATAATGCTGGGGTTAATTACTTTGATATTTGTGGGACTTCCTATTGGTTTTTGGGCGTGGATAGTATACTATTTATGCTGACATGAAAATAAACATCATAAACGACGAAAAAAATTTTAAATTTTTATATATTGACCTGCATTTTCCAAGCTTAGGTAAAATCGATAGGTTTAATGAATGGACTGATCAATATTTTTTTGGATTTAAAATGAGTTTCCCGACAGAAGTTTATTATTTGAATGACCGCGAAGGTTTTTGGCATTTTTCCTTGACTTTGTTGGGTTTCGGGGCGAAGATCGTGAATCAAAATGGATTCTGAAGAAAATAAAATGAAAATCAGCGATACCCCGAGGACAGATGACGCTGAGTATCTCAGTTACGATTCGGAGCCGCCACAATCGCTTGAGATGGTAGATGTGGGCTTTGCTCGCCAGCTAGAGATTGAGTTAAATACCGCCATAGCCAACGAAGCATTTGCAGAAAATAAAGCATATATGCTTGAAAAAGAATTAAAACAAGCGCAAGATCGTATTAAGCGACTGGATGAAACTTTGGAGGGTATTACTAATAAACTTGATGCTGCGTGGGGAATATATATGCAATTTAAGGAGCCTAAGCCGTGAAACAAGTACCAGATAAATGCCCGTTCTGTGAGTCTAGCATTCTAGTTCATGGTGGAAACCCATT
>Ga0209401_1000356_pt1 | contig 31551 bp, 34 predicted proteins | sample M_140807_MF_Meta_FD_187318 | JGI IMG/M metagenome (GOLD analysis project Ga0209401, IMG submission 187318) | Freshwater microbial communities from Lake Montjoie, Canada to study carbon cycling - M_140807_MF_MetaG (SPAdes) (version 2) | ecosystem: Environmental > Aquatic > Freshwater > Lake... | reverse complement strand
ACTCCATATCCTACTGAAGTTACAACTGCAATAGTTTTAAATTTTGGATTCTTTTTATCTACAACATACAATTCAGTATATGAATTAGCTACAAGTGTAGAGTTTCAAAATGCAATAGGCACTGCTATAAATATACAGACGGTACCCAATGCTTGTTTAGGAACAACATTTACTGATTCAGTAAACTGTTTGCTTCCAAATAACTTAGATGCATACATAAAAGTTGCAAGTGGTATTAGTGCAGTTGGTCAACCTGTTGCAATTATAACAAGTCCGGGAAGTAATGTAATAGGATTGCAATTTATTGCAATGGAATATGTAGATAATGTAACAACTCCAACTCAAACTTTTTATGAATATTATAGAGTATTATACTCAAACGCTACTTTTCAAGAAATAGCTAGTCCACAAAGTTTGCATAGCAATCGTGACTATGAGATTGGTATAGTTTATATGGATGATTTTAATAGAGCAACAACTGCTTTAGTAAGTCCTAATAATACTGAACACGTACCTTGTGGATTATCTGCTAGTAAAAATTCTATACAAGTAACAATACCACCTACACAATTACCTCCTGCTTGGGCAACAAGATATAAGTTTGTTATTAAACCTGATCAAGAGAATTATGAAACAATTTATTGTAGTATATATTTTCAAGACCCATTAACTAATGATGCTTATTTATTACTTGCAGGAGAGAATGCAAGAAAAGTTGAAAAGGGAGATAGACTTATTGTAAAAGCAGATTCAAATGGAGCAACTACAAGTTGTGTCTATACAACTGTTTTAGATAAAAATGCGGAGTCATCAAATTTTATTAAAGTTCCAAGTAAATTAGACCCTACTGTTTTTATACCAATTCCTGCAGGGGTTTATATGAAAGTTAATCCGAATAGCTTTACTGTTGTTCAAGATGAATTAGCAGTTATTGCTCCGGGAAAAAGACACGAAAGAGCAGCGAATCCGGGTATAATAGGTCCGGGAACATTTCCTATTTTATATTACCCAATGAATTATTATGATACAGTAACATCTGCTTGGGTAGATTACTCTGTACCATCAGGTAGTAGGATTGTTTTAAGTATTAAACAAAATCGTGGAGGAGTAGGATGTTCTTGTGAAGAAAGGTCAAGTACATTAGAAAAAACAATAACAGCTTCTAACAATTATGACAATATGTATGATTGGTGGATAGGAGATAATATTGATCAGATTTTAAAAGATTGTATAGTAACTGCAGCTTGTGGAAATGATGTACCTAAAAATGTTTTTATTAATACAATTGCAACTGCTGCAGGAGATATACCAACAGATTTAGTAACTAATTACTATAGATTTTATAGAAATACAGCTACCAATCAATTAGAATTAATGATTACAGGTACAAAAAGTTGTACAGGTGTTGGATATCCAAACAATCGTTCTTCTGATGTTGATGCAAATATTACTGTTTTCCGTGCTGAAAATACTTTGATATTTGAAACAGAACCATCTGATGCTTTACCTGATGTATTTTTTGAAAATGAAATGTCATTTGCTATTACAGGTGGTAACCATATGGGTAACATTCAAAACCAAAATATAGGTACGGGTACACCTGCAATTGTTGATACTAAATTTTTTAATTGTTTTGCATTTGGAAATGGAGCAGAAAGTTACAAGATTCGTGATTCAATTGTTGGGAGGTCTTTTAATTTTGGCAATAGGGTTACAAGTGTATCAGCACAAGATTATAAAGCAACTGATAGATTCTCAGATATTACTTATAGTGGTGTATATAATGCAGAGTCAAACATAAATAAACTAAATGAATTTAATTTAGGATTATTAAACTACAAAAATTTAGAAAGATCGTTTGGCGATATTTTTGTAATGGATGGAAGGCAAACAGATGTACTTGTTTTGCAAGAAGATAAAATATCATATGTATTGACAGGTAAAAATTTATTATCTGATTCTACAGGTGGTGGTGCAGTAACTTCAGTTCCTGAAGTATTAGGAACCCAAATTGCTCGTACTGAAAAATATGGAGTTAGTTTTAATCCTGAAAGTTATATTCAGTGGGGATACGATAGATTTTTTACAGATGTAAAACGTGGTGTAGTTATTCAACTAAGAGGCGATGCTAGTTCAAATGACCAATTAAAAGTGGTATCTGAAATGAATATGCGTACTTGGTTTAGAGATACTTTTAATAATTCATTTAGCACTCAAAAGTTAGGTGGGTTTGATCCATATATGAATGAATATGTTTTATCAACTAATGACATACAGTTACCATCTAATCCTCAATGTATAAACTGTGGTATTTCTCAAGTATTTAATTTATCAAATCCAACAGAAATTGCAAAACAAACAACATATTGTGTTGACTTAGGTCCAACAGTAGGGTTAACAAATGTTATTTATGGAGTTGGAGCTATATCATCAGGAGCAGAGTTTGAGGTAGTAGTTGATTATGATGGTAATACTTATACTACAGGATTTGTAAATACTTCAGGTACATTAACATTTAATAAAAATAATGTATCAGTAGAAATTGCTACTATTACAATAAATTATATAGGAGATATTACATTACAAGTAACTGCTGATTGTTGTAATGCTGATTCTTTAAACATAGTACAAATTGTTTTAACAAGTGATTATGATTCAGGTAATACAGTTCATACTCAATATAGATTTATTAGTGGGGAATTTGTTTCTCCATTACAATCAAGTTTTGTAATTTTTGCTGATGGGACTACCAATCCTCTTGTATCAAGATACAATGTAACTACAGACTTTGTTGGTACAGGAGGGTTCCCTCCTGCAGGAAGCGTAATGAGTTTGATTTCAAACCAATTTGCTACAGATACATTTGTATTTAATCCTGCTAATGACAAATTTAAGTACTTGGTTTCAGATACATTGTATAATAATACTACTACTGATATAAATACTTTATTAGGTTTAGCAACAACTGCAACACCTAATTCAGGTAGTGGTTCATATAATTACGCAGATTTTACTGTGCCAACACTTAAAGATTATCTATATTTGATATGGGATTTTAGAAAATCAGTTTCTGTTACACTTTGTTACTCAGATGTAGATTTATTTGACGTTTGCTGTAACTGTACAATACCAACATAAAATATATTATATGGCAGTATCTTCATCATATTACATAAATGCACCCTCTCTTGAGTCAGCTACTGCTGTATTTACAGATAGTGCATTAACCACTTGTGCTCTTGATGGTTTTTATTCAGATGGGGTAATCTCAAGGGAACAAGTAGATTGTGTTTTATTACCACAACAAACTTGTCCATCTTGTTCTTTTCCACACGATTTAGGATATAGTACAGTAGATTGTACAGATGCTTGTACTCAAACAACTGTTACATATTATAGTAATTGTGAAAATCTTGTGTTATACTATTGTTACTTATGGGTAGATGAGGCTATGACTATTGAGGCTCCTGCAGGATTTTATAGTGACGGTGTAAATTGTTATGATTATAGATTCCCTCATTCAGGATTTATCTCAATAACACCTTGTTCAGAACCTGTTTCTTTTAATTGTGTATCAGGAACTTGTATTGATCCGGGAGATGGAAGTGGAACCTATGCTACATTGGTAGAGTGTGAAGCAGTTTGTAGTCTTACTCCTGTTACATCATATAATTGCGAGTCAGGCACTTGTGTAGAAGTTAGTGGTAGTGGTGGTGATTATATTAACTTAGAAGCTTGTGAAGCTGTTTGTGCACCTCCTGCAATAAATGTTAATTGTACTATTTACAATGACAGTTGTACACCTATAGGTTCTATAGTTGTATTTCCGGGAGATGGAGCTACAGCTAATTTATATTATAGGATTGATACTGATATTATATATTATGTAAATTATTTTACTAACGATCCATACGATCACGTGCAAACTATGGGTTCAGGATATCCTTATTGTCCTGTACCTTAATAAAATAAAAAAATGGCAAATTATACATTAACATATAGTGATATGGTTGGAGGATGGGTATCTTTTTACTCATACTACCCTGATTGGATGATTGGGATGAATAACTATTTCTATACTTTTAAGGGAGGTAATTTATATAGGCATAATGTAAATGCTTCTAGAAATACATTCTATGGACAATTTAGTCCTACCACATTACAAAGTGTATTAAATACAGCTCCTTTAGAGAATAAATTATTTAAGACTATTAATTTACAAGGAGATGCAAGTTGGTCTGCAGCATTAGAAACAGATTTGCAATACTCAGGATTTATTGAAGCCTCTTGGTTTGAGAAAAAAGAAGCCTCTTATTTTGCGTTTGTAAGAAACAATACATTAGGTCAACTTGCTCTTAGGAGTGTAAATGGTATAGGCAGAAGTTATCAAGTTACAGGAAGTGGAACAGCAGTAATAGTTAAGTTTTCTGCATCAATTTCTATAGGGAATATAATAAGTGTAGGAGATATTTTATATTTCTCTTTACCTCCTTATACTGTTCCTGTTTTAGCAGGAAGAGTTACAGCAATTACAGTAGACTTACCAAATGGTATAAACCAATTAACTATTGATACTACTATTCCGGGAACTACACCGATACCTATACAAAATGCATTTTTCTTATATATAAAAAACTCAGTAGCTGAGTCTCACGGGGTGCTAGGGCATTACTGTACATTTAGTATTGAGAATACATCTAGTAGTAAAATTGAGTTATTTGCCGTGCAATCAGAAGTAATGAAAAGTTTTCCTTAAATTTGTGAGAATATGGAGTTATATATACGAGAACTAAACGAAAATGATTATAGTGATATTCTTGTAGGATGGTGGGAACAGTGGGGATGGGTACCTCCTAAAAGAGATTTTTTACCTGATAATGGGAAGGGTGGTATTATAGTATTTGATGGGGAAGTGCCGGTTTGTGCAGGTTTTATGTATATAACCAATTCAAAAGCAGCTTGGGTAGATTGGATAATATCAAACAAGGAATACACTAAAAAACCACAAAGAAAGGATGCCATTAAGTTATTGGTATCAGCACTTACAAATATTTGTGAAAAAGCAGGAAATAAATACATATACGCATTAATTAAAAATGAAAGTCTTATAAATACATACCAAGATTCAGGGTATATAAAAGGAAGTACTTATACAACAGAAATGATTAAAATATTATAATATGGCAATTGGAACAGCAGCAGCAATTGGAATAGGTTTATCAGTAGCCTCTACTTCTATGTCATTTGTGCAAGCAGGAAAGCAAAAAAAAGCACAACGTCAAGCCGAAGCAGATGCAAGTAAAGCTATGCAAGAAGCTAGACAAAAACTTGAGGTAAATTATTATGATAAATTATCTATACAAAAAGAACCATATGAGTTAGAAAGAGAAGCTCTTCTTTCTCAGGGTGCTCAAGCTATTCAAGCAGGTGTAGAAAGCGAAAGAGGTGCAGCAGCAACTGCAGGTCGTGTACAAATGGCTATGAATGAAGGTCAGGGTGGAATAAGGTCTGCAATGGGTCAAGAGTTAAGTGGTCTTGAGAAATTAAGTGCTCAAGAAGATAGTAGACTTCGTGATGTAGGAACTCAATTAGACTTGGAAGAGGTTGCAGGTGCTCAGTTAGCAGCAGCAAATAATGAAGAATTAAGTGCTCAATCATTAACACAAGGTATGCAAGGTCTTACAAGTATTGGGCAACAAGTATATGAACAAATGCCATTATATCAAAAAACAAAATCGGCAAAAGAATATTCAAAATTACAATCAGATTATGCTAATGCTGCTCAAAATAAAACATTAAAAGATGTTTATATGAAAGATGGTAATCCTTTACCTTTTGGTCAAGCAGTTCAAGTAATGGGAGGTCCAACAGGTGGAGCATATGGGTTTGATGTATCTAGTCTAGGGTCTATGAAATCTAATGAATTGCAAGATTATCTTAGTCAGCAAAATTATAAGAATCTTAGGAAGATGAGAAAATTAAGTGGATTTTCCCGATAAATAAAAAAAATAATAAATGCCAACATATTATAAATACGCAGAACGGAACGCAGATAGTCAAGTAAATTGGGCAGAAATAGGTAAGGGTGTTACCGATATGCTTCAAGCAGAAACTGAAATTCGTAGACAAAAAAAGGCAGCTATTGATGAATCTACTCGTCAATTTCAAAATAAACTAGCAGAAGCTCCTCAAGGTCAATTTCAAGATGGCAATAAATTTACAAATAATTTTGCTCACGATATGATGGCACAGCAATTAATTGACACTAGATTATTAAAATCAGGTCAAATGAAATTGCAAGATTTTACATTAAGAAGGCAAAATTATATAGACGGTACTGATCAATTGTTTGATTTACAAAAATTATATCAAGATAATTATAAATCAACAATGGAAGGAATACAAAGTGGAGACCTTCAAGCGTTAACAGGTTATAATATGGGTAGTGTTGAGGGGTTTGCTGATTTTTCAAAATCAAAAGCAGTTATTAATCCTTACACAGGAAATATAAATGTTGGCATAATGAAACCAAATGCTCAAGGAGTAATGGAATTAACCAATGATGTTGTTCCTGTTAATGTTATTAAAGGAAAAATATTAGCTAAAATAGGTGCTTTTAAAGTTGATGATGCAATGAATGCTACCATCTCACATTTAGGAAAAGAAAAAGATTTTATATACCAAGTCGCTACTAATTCAAAAGCAGGTAGTATTGTTGAATTAATGGGAGTTGGAGCATTAGATAATCTTGAAAAAGAACACCCTGAGTTAAAAGGTAAAATGGGTGATTACAAAGAAATAATTAATAATTTTAATTCAGCAATAGATAAAACTATTGATGGATATTTTTCAGATTCTTATCATATATCTTCTGTATTAACTCAAAATACAGACAAATACCATCAAGACTCATATACGTATGATAAAAATGAAGCTAGTGATTCAAGTAAATTACTTTTAAAAATTAACCCAACTTCAGGTCTTCCTGTTTTGGATGAAAATGGTCCTCATTATAAAGAACAAGTACAAGAAGCAAGAGATTGGGTTAAAAATCAATTGTTAAGTAAACTTGATAGAGAAAGAAATATTAAAGTTACTTCTACTACTCCTTACGCACCTCAAGTACCTGAATATCAATATAAAGCAGGTCTAGAAAAGAAAAAAGATGTTGCTATTACATCAGACATTGGAGCGTTATGGGGAGGAAGTGATAAACAAATTCAACAAGCTCTTACTGCATTTAGGGATATGAACTCAGACATACAAGATATAAGTAGAGATGCAGATGGAGTTACTGTTAAAATAAAAGACCCTGATACTAAAAAAATAGTAACAAGAGGATTGCCATTTAAAGGAGCTGATGGAAATATAATGACTCAAGAAGAGTTTATTAAAGAAGCAGCACCATTATTAGCAGGAAATATTAATGCTGCTACTGCAATACAGAATGGAGGATTACTTCAAGGTGCTAAATTTAATACAGCAGGAAAAGGAAGAGCATTTGTAGATGTAGGTGCTCCTGAAGTTGATGTAGAAACAGCATTTACTCAAAAATTCTCAGTTATTCCTAATGATTTATTTAAAAATACAAAAAGTGGTGCTGCTGCTGATAAATTAACTCCATATTTTAAAAACACAGGAGTAATAATAGAGCCTGCTAAATTTTTAGGCAATGATATTACATTAAGGTATAAAGATAAATCAGTAACTATAAACTCTAACCAAGAAGATGATGATGGAGCTGAAAGACAAAAAACTAATTTATTAAATTTCTTAGAGACTATTCCAAAAGCAGATAAAGAAAATATATTAAAAAAATTAGGAGGAGCAAATGCCAAATTACCACCTTGTGCAAACGGTAAACCTAGAGATCAATTCGGAAATTGTGTACCATAATAATTTATAAATATGAATAAATATAAAACAGCAAACGGGACAATAGCAACTGAACAAGAATTAAGAAGTTATTATGGTGCAAGGTTTGAAGAGATGTTGGCTAGTGGTGCGTTTGTAAAAGTTGAAGATGGTACAGAATTAAAAAAAAAAGTCAGTCCCGTACTTCCAATGGCTCCTCAGCAAGAGCAAGTACCAAACGCAATACCCGGAGTTCAACCTTATACGGGGTCTCCTTCGGAAGATACTTCTTTGGATTCGCAGTCTTCGACAAGTAATCCAATACCGGTTAGACCAACTGACGTACCACCTGTGCGTCAACAAGTGGACCAAACACCACTTGGAGTTTTTAATCAAAAGATAACAGGACCTGATTACGGTGGTTTTTTAACTCCTGAAGAACAAGCACGTACAGTAAAAATAAAATACCCTACTACTAAAGAGGAGCCTAAACAAGAAGAAGCTCCAAAAGAAGAAAAATCAACTTTAGAATCAATTGGTAATTGGATAAATAATACAGCAGCAGCTTTAGATAGAGGGTTTGCTAAAAATATTATTGGTAATCCTATTAAAGGATTAGGTACACTTATTCAAGGATTAAATGCAAAAGTTACAGGCACATCAGGTAAAGAACCTATTACTGATGCTTTAATTAAATTTGGTGACTATTACAATAAAATGATTGATGAACTTGCTCCTCAAGATGAAGAGTATAAAAATAGTTTATCAGATCAATTTGCTCAAGCATTTGGGCAAGTAGCATCATTAATAGCAACAGGAGGTGCAGCAAAAGCTGCAGGTGCTGCAGGAAAATCAACATCTGCATTACAGATGGCAGAGTTAGCTTCTCAAACTGCTCCCAAAGCTGCAGGAGTTGTTTCAGGTACATTAAAAACTGTTGGAGCTGAGTTATCTGCTCCTACTTCAATTAGTGCAGGTCTTTCAATGGGTCAAGCTGAATTTGATAGAGCAATACAGGCAGGTGCTACTGATGACCAAGCATATGAGGCATTTTTAAAAAATGCATCAGTAGGATCAATTTTAGAAACAATCCCTGTTATGGGATTTTTAAAAAGATTTGATAAAGCAACAGCAGGTGGGGTAAAGAATTATCTTAAAACAAAAACAATTAGTGGTCTTGTAGGTGGTACAGAAGAGATGACTACAGAGATATTACAACAACTATATTCTAATAAAACAGCAAAAGATATATACAATACTAATCAAGATTTATTTGAGGGTGTTGGTGAATCAGGTGGTGTGGGTTTTGGTGTTGGATTTTTGCTTAATGCAATGGGTGCAAATGCCAAGATACTAAGAAAACAAGGAAAAGAAGTTGAAGCTGCTATAATAGAAAAACAAATGCAAGAGTTTCAAGAAAAACCAAAAGGTCCTCCTCCTTCGTATAAATTAAATGGTATAGTCCTTAATCCTGATATTGCACCTGATCTTTTAGACAAAATGAGTGGTGCTGAGTTAATCAAATCCAAATTAGAAATAAAGAATGATCGTCCTCTTGAGTTAAAAATACAAGATAAAATTGTTTCTCACTCAGTTAAAGAACAAGTAAGACAAGGCAATCCTGATTTGAATGAACCAAGTTTAAATGCCATTACAGATTTAGAAGTACAGTTAAAAAAATTAGAAGGCAATACTACTCAAACGGGCAAGGATAAAGCTGCTGCTGTTAGAAGTCAAATTAAAGATATTCAAGAGAATCAATTACAAGAAGAAGCTACATTAGAAACCGTAAAATCAGAAGAAAATGCCATTCAAAAACAAACAACAAATGAAGGCGTGTTACTCAGCCAACAACCCGAAGTGGGATTGCAAGAAGTGGGCAAAGGAAACATCCAACCTGAAGGAACTACCGCAGGGACCAAAGAAACCATCGCTCCTAAAATTAAGGAAGAAGTAAAAACAAAAGAACAAATTGATGCTGAAGCAGAAAAATTGCACGCTTTATTAGGAACTCCAAGTGGAGAACCAAAATTCAGATTAGCAGAAGAAACGGAGAAACCACTTACGACTGATACAGAGGTCATTGAGAAAGAAATGAATAATATGCCTGCAGTTGAACTTAATTTTACTGAACCTGAAGTTTCACAAAAAGGATTAAAAGTAAATCCGGTAGCTGAATCAAATTCAACAGTTAAAATTGATAAAGAAACAGGTGATGCTTTATTAAAACCAATCCAATCTTTTAATGGTATACCTATGATAACAGGTATGTCTGATATGTTATCTGCAGGAAAAATAAAAGATTCTGAAGGTAATGAGATGGATGTTGAAGGTGGTTTATTATTTAATGTATTAGGAAAAAATAAAGAAGCAGCTTGGGCAGGTGTAAATAAAGAAAGTGCTCAGGCACAGTATGATAATGCTATTAAATTATATCAATCAAATAAAGAACTATTTGATAGACTTTGGTCTGAAGGAAAATTACCTGATGGTCACATCCCTATGGCTATTATGAGAATGGCTGACACAGCAGTTAACTCAAATGAGGCTGTATTTAGATGGATACTCCCAACGGTAGAAAAGTTTTCTAAGAAAAATAATGTAAATGCAATGAAAGCATTTATTGAATCTGTTAAAGAAAAGTTAAATACAAAAAGTGAAGCAGATGCATCATCTGCACAAAGAATATTAGATTTTATTAAAGAGAAAAAAGTAATATCACTTAATCAATTTTTAAAAGAAATTATTTCAGATTCTAATAATAGAGCAAAAGGAAATGTTGAGTCTAAATTAAAACTTGACAACAGGTCAATGATATATGATTTAATTTTTGCTCCAAAAGGAATTAAAACAGCTAGTAAACCAACTGTAAAAGCATTATTAAATGGAACTGATAACTCTAGAAATAAATTATTTACTTCTGATGTGATTTATAATTCTATAGGTGAACCATCAATGTTAAAAACTAAACAGGGTGAGGTTGTTAGCATAGTTGGTATAGATGTTAAAAATGGAGGTGTTATACCTGTAGAACACGGGAACTATGGCTTTGGACCTAAAGGAAAAACTATTGCATTAATTGAGAATCCTACGCACGGTATAGATGTATTTCCTGAATGGAAAGCTAAAACCTCAAGAGTATTTAAAGAAAACAAAGCAGGTAAAGTTCCGTCACCTGAAAGTGTAGCAATACAAACAGGAGGAGCATTTTTTACTGATAAAGCATTTAAAGGAGCAAAAGTTTCTGTAGGACTAATAGATGATTTAAATTTATTGATTGGAAAGTTGAGATTTGCTTTTCCAAGTGTTAGTGTTTCAACAACACAAGAAGAGTTTAATAATATAATTAATAGTCCTGATGTAAGAACTGAAACATCAAATGGTAAAATAATACTTGGAGTTACAAAAGATGGCAAGATATACTTGAATCCTGAGATGGCATCTTTACAAACACCAATACACGAATTTGGTCATATATGGATTGATTTTTTACGTTCAGATGAATCAGGTAAAAAAGGAACTGATTTATTAGATAGAGGATTAGGATTAATTAAAAATACAGAAGAACATAAAAAAGCAATTGAAAAGTATGGTGATAATGAATTAGCATTAGAAGAAGCATTGGTAGAATTGATGGCAAATAAAGGTGCAACTATTATTGATGCTGCTAAAAAATCACAATTTAAATCTTGGTTAAATGCTGTATTTAAATATATACAAGAAAAATTTATTACGTTTAAAGATTTAGATGTAAATAAAATATCTAAAATTAAATTAGAGGATTTTATAAATACAGGATTAGCTGATTTATTTTCAGGAAAAGAAGTTTCTGCAAAATTTGCTCCTGAACTTTCGGTAGCTGCATTTAAAGCTAGGATGTCTGCAATAACAGATATAAATGAAATAATAAAAATAGGTAGAGCCAATGGTATATCAGAAGAGGCAATAACAAAAGTTCTTAAAGATAAAAATTTTAATGAACAAGAAATAATTTCTGCACTTGAAAAGCCAACAGAGGCAGCAAAGAAAGTAGAGTTATCTGAAGAGGTATTGCCGGGATACGATAGGATGATGCAAGAGGTAGATGGTATAATTCAAAGATCACAAGAGCGTGGTGCTTCTAATGAAAGAACAAAAGAAAGTGTGATGAACTATGTCACAAAATCATCAGTATATGAAAAAGCGACTGATGTACAACGTGAGAAATTAGTTCGTGATGTAAATAAAATGTTTGGAGTTAAAGAAAAAGCAGTTCCATCAGCAGGAAAGATTATTGGAGACATTAAAGATGTTACCAAAATAACAATGACTGAGAAGCAAGGTCTTATAAAGCAAATAAAAGATTTGGCAAGGGGAGCAAAAGATGCTAAGACTGCTATTACTATAGCTACTCAACAACTAAGTAAAGAAGTAAAAGAATTAGTTGGACAAGGCAAGTTAACAGTAAATCAAGCAGCTAATGTTCTTCGCAAGTTTAGTAAAGTAAATGTGCTTAGTCAAAAGTCAATCAATTCATTTACTGACTATATGACTAAGGTTTTTGCAAAGGCAGACTATGTGTCTAAATTAAATCAAGCAAATAGTCTTAAAAAAGATATATCAAAACTTTCAAAGAATAAAGACAAGAATGCCAATCTTAGAGATATGGCTCAAAAATTTGTAAAGATTGATCCATCAATGGTTGAAGATATTGAATCTTATAATAATATGGCTTCTAAAATTAAAGAAGCTATTAAAGGTTCTACTATTAGAAAAGAAAAAGTTACGTTTGCAGATACAGTAAACATTGAGAATGCAACTGATTACATTACTGAGACTTTAACTGCTCAAGATGAAAAGATTCGTGAACAAAAAGCTGAAGAGATTCAAGACTTAATGGGAATTGATGTATCTGAGTTAAGTTATGATCAGATGATGGAATTGTTAGATAGTAAACAACCTATTACAAAATACAATGAAAGTATCATTAGAGATACTATTCAGAAGATGTTTGATATTTATTCAAGCATTATTAATGCAACAATAAAAACAGGTAAAGACCAATTTAATGATGAAGATGTAGAGTTTACCAAAAATCAAAAAGTTTTAATTAAAAGGTTTATGGATATGGACCTTTCTTTATTAAAACCAAAAGAAGCTTTACAAACTGTAGATGCACTAGCAAATTTTTTAGAAAATCATTCTACTGCAAAAATGGAGACTGTGTTATCAGAATACACAGCAAATTTCAATGCAAAAAAATTAGCAGAAAAGGGTGTAGTTGCTCAACCATTAAAAAAATATTGGTCAGAAAAATTTGGTAGATTCTTAGGAGAACAAACTACAAACTTAAACGTGTTGTTTGAGAAAATGTTTAAAGGGTTTAATCGTGGTGGTGAAGTAGAGGATGCTATGGGAGTTACCAAGTTAAAGAACAATAAGTCAATGGCTCAAAGAGAAGCTAATAATATTGTTGATAAATATGTAAGTCAGTTCTATAATAAGAAAGCAAATGGTGAGGCATACAATAGTGAATACAATAGTGTTGAACGTGGGTTAGCTGCTTTTATGATTAGAAATGTTATTGGAACTGAAAATGAAATGCAGGATGAGTTTAATAGAAGAAAAGGATTAATAGAAGAGTCTATTAATGTTCTTTCTCAGGGTAACGAACAAGAGCAAAAAAAGGGAGAGCTATACAAAAAAGTATACGATAAAGTTCTGAAGGACTCTCAATCTATTCAAGCAGTAAAAGATAAGACCGATAACACAAACTTAGATGGTGTTGACTTTTGGAATAAAGAGTGGGCAGACAAATATGAGCAATTGTCAGATGTATCTGAGAATGTATATAATAAAGTTTTAGACAAAGACTTAAACTACACTCCTGATAAGTTTGTTAAATTAAGCTCAGAAACAGGTAATGTTGAACTAAGCAATGATGAGTCTGCATTTCATAATAATAATGGGACTATTTATAAAAAAGAAACAGGAGTGTTGATGACTGCAGTTAAACCTGAAGTATTACCTACAAATTCTAAGAATGGAGAGACAAGTATGTTTATTGATTTATCATTTGATAAAAACAATGCAAATGCTATGTACGATGCACTTGTTGATATGGGTACTGCTGCTCCAATCAGGCAAATTGAGGCATTTTTAAATTCATCTGATTTTAAAAAGATTGTTCCCAAAGCAGAGGATGCTAAAATTTTAAAAGATAGAATCCAATTGTATGTTGGAAATATTAGAAATAAAAATCCATACTCAAATGATGAGTTATCTGCTGCTGTAAGAAGCCTTAATAAAATTGCAAATATTGGTGTTAGTCAAGCATTAGGTGGCGTATTGCAACCAATTAAACAGGTTATACCTGTAGCAATGAATACACTTGTAAATGCCGGCAGTTTAGATATGGGGGCGATTTTTAGTGCTGCAAAAAATAATTTTATTAATAGAACAGGATACGCTATATCAAATAGGGGTATTGAATCTCAAGCTCAAGTTGAATCATTGAATAAATTAATTGATGAAGCATCTAAATCAAAAGGGGAGGCACTTGTTAAAAAAGTTGAGCAACTAAATAAATGGTGGCTAGAAAAGTTTTTAGTTAAACCTGATTTATTTATTGCACGTGCATCTTGGATAACTTATTATGAGCAATCATTAAAGAAACAAGGTGTTAATCCTAATGGAATAGATTACAATACACACGAAGTAAATGAGCAGGCTGCTGATTATGCACAACGTATGGTTGATAGACAACAAAACGTATCAGATTCAGACCTTGCAGGCAAGATGTTTTCAAATAAAGAATCATCTAATCAATTATTTGTTAAAATATTAATGCCTTTTGCAAGTTTTAGAATGAACCAATCTGCAAGACTAGGTGCTGACCTTGCTGTATTATCAGATAAAACATCTACTCAGGAAGATAAAAAAATTGCTATTCGTTCATTAAGTGGATTTGCTGTGGAAATGGCTACTTTTAAAATGGTAGCTGCAGGGTCTGCTATTTTGTTAGGATCATTAGCTAAGATAGCAATGGGTGACGATGAGGATGATGAAGAATACAAAAAAAGAGTTAATAATGTTATTAAAGGTCAAGTTACAAGTTCATTTACTGATGTAATGTCTCCACTACCAATATTAGATAAAGCATATCAGAAAGGAGGTAATTTTTTAACTGAAACTTTATTAGATATTCCAAAAGAAAGTGTGTTCTCGATATATGGTGTACCTAAACAAGAGTATGTACAAAGTCTTGGGTTATTTGGTATAGCAGCAGATAGAGCCTCACAATTATATGACATCTCAAAATTAGCTACTACCGGAGAGTATACTGATGAATATGGTAAAGTAAAACAAATCTCAGAAAAAAATAAAGAAAATTTAGGGTATCTTATTGGTCCTGCTATTTTATCTAATGTTGGATTAGCTCCTGTTGAAATAAATAGTATTGTAAAAAATGCCATTAAAGATGCTAAAAAAGGTAAAGGCAAATCAACTGAGGAAAAAGCTGATGCAATAGAAAGAAAAGAACAAAAGCAAGAAGATATTGATCAAAAAGTAGAAGCACTTGATAAGATACGTGAAGATGTAAGTTCTAGTAAAGAATTAGATGCAATTGATGAAAAGATAAATGAACTAGAGGCTACTAATGAAGAGAAAAAGGTAATTGCTGAAGAGAACAGAGCAGAAAGAGAACTTAAAAAAGAATTGCTTACCGATCCTAATACAGGAAAAGAATATGACAACGAGTCTGATTTAAAAAGGTATCAGCCATCTATTTACGAAAAAAACTTTGGAGAGCAATCTGATTGGTATAAAAACCATCAAGACGAGAAGGATGTTGAAAAAAGGTTGAGAGAAGAGTTGAGAAGACAAAAAGATGAGGAAGAGGGTTATATACCTGTTTCAAAAAGCAGAAAGAACTCTGATGGAACATTTAAAAGAAGCACATTTGGTCCACAAAAAGAAGGAAAAAGAAGCACATTTGGTCCACAAAAAAGAACATCTAAATCTGTATTTGGTCCTAGATAAACCTTATATACTTTAATGGTTTTTGTTTATCATAATAAACCATCATCTCTGAATCGGAATAGGAATTAGCACGGGGAGGTCTTCCTCCCCACTTTATTTCCCCTTTCAACTCATTTGCTTTGCCATAGATAATACCATCCTCGCACGCCCATATTATTAGAGGCACAAGCCGTTTGTCTATTAACTTTACTAATTTATGTGCTGATATTGGTAGAGGGTACGCATCGTACAATGTCCGGATGCGACCCTTTACCTCTGCGTAAGCTATTAATTTTTGATCTTTATCAAATACTTTGTAATCAATATCTAAGGGGTCTAGCTTTTTATATGTGCAACCAAAGGTGCTTGTAAATAATTCTATTGCTCTTTTTTCTCTAACTAGGTCTGTTTCCTTTTCAAAAATCATCTTCTTCCATTGATTTTAAAATTAACCGTAAATCTATAATTAGGTTCCGTATATCTTTTTCCACAGGCACGAAATCCCTGTCCACCAAATTTTCATAAATATTTGCCAATAGAAGGTGGTGTTCATTTATCCTAAATGAAATCCGTTCTGCCCTTAAATTTTCACTATTTTCCATAGTTAGCTATATCATTAAACATTAAGTTGATATTTTTAAATACTAATTTTTCTTTCCCCTTTGGCGTTCTTTTATCTATCATTTCAAGTATGGCAGAAAGCCTTGTGTACTTCTGTTCCATTTCTAATACTGACTTCCTTTCCAAAATTAGCTTTTCTAATTGATTATTTAAACTAATAATAGACATTTCTTTTTCATTTTGAGTTTTAACCACAATTAAATCCTCTTTATTTGCAAAAAATGAGTCCCTGCAAACCTTATACTTTTGCATTAACCCATCCACCTGAGTAAGTAGAGATTGTACGTTACGCATATAGCTTATAATACTAGAGTGGTCTTTTCTTAAAAACCTGCCAATCGCAGAATAGGTGTAACCTCTTTCTCTAAGTATTTTAGAGAACACTATTCTTGCATCTACAATCTCACGTCTTCTTGTTATGTCTTTTACATCTTCATTAAATACGGATTTTATAATATCCGATAGTTCTTGCATTTCGCTCATTTGATTTGATTTTAGTTTCCTTTAAATATTTCTACTTTGATTCCGTGTTGCTCAAGTTCTTTTAGTCTGAACTCTTGCAGTTTTGATAATTTACCATCCGGCTTTTTTACTTCAACAAATAGCACGTCACAGTTTGGAGGGATGGCTATTAGATCAGGGATACCATTCTTATTGGTATTGATTAATTTTATTACATAGTACCCTTGAGCTTCTAGTTCTTTAATTTTCTTAGACTGTATCTGCTGCTCTTTCATTTATATTGGTTTGTTCCATTAATTCTCTGATGGACATATTGATATCGGTACACTCTTCAATGAAGTCTATGAACTTTTGTATGTCATCTAGGTCAAACATAAATCTTTCTGCTAAAAAATATTCGTATGGACTACAGGTCTCATCTAGGTCAATTTCCTCCAATTGTATAGCTAAAGTTTTCTGTGGGAGAACCATTATAGTAAATATAACAGTATAGACTTGCCCTTTTTTTACCCATTTACTTTGTGGTATATCATTAGGCTTACCCTTGTCATTAATACATATACATTTTATCATACGTCATTTTTTTTATTCCAAATATCTTCTCCATCATTACCCCAATAATGATCGCATTTACCATCTTTCAAAGGTAACTCCATAAAGTAACTTTGGGCATACTCATCTGCTTTTGCAGTAAATCTGTAGCATTGGTCTTTATAAGGGCAAACGATTTCATTTATTTGTCCTTTACACATTGTTATGTCAGGCATATTTATTTGTTTTGGTTATAGGTTTGGTTATAGTATTCTACTGATGTCATTTCGGAATCATAATTAGAATACCCTTCAGTATGAGCATTCATTATCTGCTCTTTTTCTTTTTCCATACAATCATTCTTAAACATTTCCCAATGAATGCTATCTTTTTCAATATATAACATTTCAATTCTATCTAGTGCCATTTGCATTGCTGTTTTCATTCTAATTTTTTTTTATAGTTTTCTATTCCTGTATTCTTTTCATATTCACGTTATATATTTGTTCACGTATTCGTGAACATTTGAAAGCGTGACAAATTGTAACGGTTTGAGTAGATATATATATCTAATTTGCTCCTATTTATATTCTTTTGCACCTAATTTTTATAATTTTATAATTATGTTTCTAATTTTATACCATATCACGTATAAATCCTTAATATTCTAGCTATTTATACCTTATCTAGTATAATTAATGTGTTGTATAAGTCACACATTAAGCTAAAATTGTGACGTTAATGACCAATTATTGCATCAATATTTTGTAAAATTTATGCAAAATGTAAAGCAATACCTTGTCTTTTTGTAAAATATGTCAAGCTATTAGTTTACTTTTTTTATAATATGAGTAGTATTACTACTGATTTCGTCATTACTTGGCGGTTATGTCGGAAATATTCCGAATTTTCATCATTTAGTTGACATAAAAATCATTTTTAAAGTGTGATATGGTATAATCCTTCTTTTTAGTAACTGCTTTATAAATGTCCTTCTCTATGCCACCCTTTGAGAATATCCAATACACTTGATTCTCAAGCCTATCTTTAGTAGTCATCCGGTCTTTGCTCTGCCAATAGCTCGTAGCACTGAAGTCAATGTTGTAATATACCAAATACTTAGCGTGTCTTAACGATATCCCTTCTCTGCCGGATACAATCTGTAGAGCGATACTTTTATCAGTTGTATCAAATTCATTTAGATCAGTTGTCAAGTTTTTGTCACCAAATACTTGACGTAGTGCATTGAACTCTTCCTTAAACTTATAAAAGATTCCAATCTTGCATCCTTCAAATCTTTTCTTAATGAACTCAGCCTTACTTAAATCAATCACCATAGATTCTCCGCTTTCAAATTTAACAGTTCCTGAGCATAATTGATGCACTTTCATCATTAATTTTACAGGTGTATCTGCTAATATTATCTCACCCTTCCCCTCAACCACCAAGTCTCTCTTCAGTTTCTTAATCAAATTGTATGTCATATCACTCATCTCCACCTCAAGCACCTCCTCTGTGGTCTCAGACTTGAATCCTGCTTCTGCCTGAGTGTAGTTGATGGTATACGGTTCCATAACCTTAATGATTGACTCTAGTCCTTCGCTATAGTCTCTGATCAACAACCCGTTTATCTTTTTGTCTTTTACCTTTACGTATTTGTCACAGAATCTATAAAAGTTTGCAACCTCTCTGAATGGATTATTTGGGATGCCATAAACTTGATGGTACATCTGCGAGTATGACTCCGGTGTTGGTGTTCCTGATAAAAGAATCACCATTGGTTTGCACCATCCAATAACTTTCGCAACCAATCCTGCTCTTTGGCTTGGCTTAGGGAATGCTCCCATACTATGTGCTTCATCGCATATTATTAAATCCCACTTTTTATTGCTCATAACAAGATGTAGACTCTCATAGTTGATAACAGTCAAACTGTAAGATGGACTGAGTGTATTATAGTCAGACTCGATTGAACCAATGGCTTTCTTTTTTGTTATGAATAGTACATTTTCTACCATCAAATATTTTGCAATGCCCATACTTGTAAGAGTCTTACCCGTTCTTACCTCCATAGCAAGATATAAAAATCCATACTGTTTAAGTATTTTACATCCTAAAACAATTATATCTTTCTGATAATCTCTATAATCAAATTCATTGCTTTCCATCTCGTGTAAATTTTTATAATGTTCACAACTTTTGATAATACGATTCAATGATTCAATGTCATCTTTGTACTTTAATACCCTTCTAATTTCAACTGACTTCCCTCTGCCCGACTTTACCTCTTTTTTTTGCATCAGTATATCTTTCAATATATTACAGTACTGTAACATTGCCTCATTATTGTGTCCTATTTTGCGTTCTATAATATCTACCATTGGTCTTCATTTTGTGCTTCAGGCTCTTGTCTCTTTGTTATTATAATCCACCTACCGTTTTGGTCTCTATCTTCTTGCGGAGTCGTTCCTTCCTTGTACATAGCGTAAGCTATCAACCACTTGTAAAACTTTGTCCTACTGATGGTCATCCTTCCTCTTGGTCCGTAGTCGGGGTACTCATCTACAAAGTTTGAATACAACTCATTTTTATAAAGACGGATGCCTATTTGCAGCATCACCTCTCTGTTTTGATTAGTGTCTACCAAACCACACCACTCAATAAACTCGTGGCAGGTTTCTGCTGACAATTGACGAATCTTTAAGTTGACAAATATTGACTTGACAAGTCCGGTTCTTAAATAATTCTTCAAGCATCCAATCATATAATTGTCAAACTCACACCAATCGTCATCGTTCCAATCTCCAAACATTAGCTTTCCAAACTCATCTAGTGGAGTAAATGACTTGGTATAATATTGATGTAACTCCAACTCCCATTTCCTTCTAGCAAATGAATTACCGGCACCCTTTATCGCATAGTTGGTAGTGATGGCAATCTTTGGACTCCTACTAAATGGAATCTTGATGGCATCTTTGTTTTTCTTCTCTAGGGTCAATCCCTCAGTTACTACCGAGAACAATCGCTCAAAGTCAAAGTGCTTCCTCACATCATCAAAGCAAAGTATCTGCGTATCTGCTGACACCAACTGATAAGCGAAGCTTCTCTCAAAGGCAAATGATTTACCATCAATCACCACTAACTTTTTCATCTTGCTCAGTGCGTTCATTATCAATCCCTTTCCGGTTCCACCTTCAGGGTTATCACTGATCACCTCATCGTTCAGAATAACTGCCGGACAAAATGATAGGTTCTTGTACCCGTGTAACAAAAATCCAATCGTGCTCTCCATTGACTTTACTCTGTGGCTATCCGACCCGTTTATATTCTCTATAAACTTTCTGAAGTCACAAGCATCAGTCACATCACAAATATTGAAGTTCCGGTCAATAACGTGGTCTTTCCACACGTATCCTCCCAAGTCCAAGTAGTCAATCGTTGTGACACTATCTTTACTAATCTTAACTGCACAGTTCTTATAATACAAGTAAGATGAGTCTTTATTGTCTGCAATGAAATATATCTCAATGGTAGATAGCATTGACAAAAACTCTTCCTTAAAAAATCTTGTATTATCAGCAAAGTAATTATATACTCCAACGTCATCCAACTCTAGCAAGTGCGTAAGCACAAAGTCTTTTATCTCCTTCTCAGACGTGTGGTCAATCAAATTATTGGTAACCTTGACAAATATATAGTTCTTGCCATTCTCCGGACAGTACTTATAAAACCCATTGTCTTCCAAGAACTGCTTGAACTGAATGTGGATAATCCTTATGACTCCTCTATCGTTTCTATCCCAAAATGTTTGCTTTGCATTCTCCTCCTCCACCTTATTGAGCACTGACTCGATAGTCTCGCTATCCAAGTTGGAATCTTGCAATTGGTAGCGAATCTCTTTTTTTGATACACCTCTTCTCAGTTTTGCTTTGATTTGATTCACTCTCTCCTCGTCCTCATAATACTTAGTACCAAAGTTTGCAGTATGCTTGTAGGCTGAGTCAATCGTTAACCCAATCTCTCTGAGTGTAAAGTCCTCGTCTGCAAACCTATTTATTACATATGACGCTAAACTCTTGTTGATTCCAAAATCATTAAATGCCATCGCAAGCACATACGCATTCTGATTGCGTTGTCCCTCTTGCATTGGGTACTTCTTCTGCCACCATTTCACAAGTATCTCCACGATCTTGTTCTCATCCGTGATCGGTATGGTAGCTTGGTCTCTTGTACGGCTAATCTCCGTATAGGCAGCCTCCTCAATCACATCCCAAACTGATGAGTTATCGTTAATGTGAATAAGAGGGTCATAAGACTCATAACATACTCTGCTTAGGTTCTTGCTCGTCTTGTCAAAATAAGGCGAATTAAAGTGCTTCTCTAGGCTATTGAAGTAATTGGTATGGTTCTCTGCATCTGCCGGAATCTTGATGAGTATTTTTAGACCATTACCGGAAGGCGATATGAATACTGAGAATACATACTTGTTCTTAGACAAGTTCTCTTTGTCTTGCAGTAACTCTTTTTGCTTGGTGTATCCATCAAAGTCAAGGCATATTAGTCCGGAATGCTCAAGGATCGATGCATCGGTTCTTTTATTAAACGTACCGCTGAAGCATATTGCCGGTAACTGTTTCTTCAGTTCTTGTCTCTCCGGTTTGCGTTTCTCTAATCTTATTTTCTTAACCAATTCTTTAGTCGCACCTGCTCCTTCCTTGATCCTATCGAGTATAACGTGGACATCCCTAAAGAAAGGTGTGTCAGTATCTCTGATATTTTGGAAAATCGTCACATTATGTGTCATTTTTATGTCGTTTAACTAATTGATTATTAATATACTGTCGATTATGTCGATTTTAAAGTCAATATATATTCAGAAATAAATAAAAGAATACTTATTTATATATAAACATAGAGTGAGGGAAAAATATTGACATTTTCGACATAGAGTGAGGGTAAAAAAGGGAGAGCATAACTCTCCCCATTTGTTCTAGAAATTAGAATTAGAAGGGCAATTCCTCTTCTGACTCTACCACCACCGGTGCTTTTTTAACTTTAGCTGCCGGCACTGATTTGGTCTCAGCTTGTGGTTTGGCTGTTGTAGTAGGCTCATAGGTATCCAACTCAACATAATAGTTGCCACTACGGGCAGTCTTAATGTTTAGGTTTACCCAACCATTCTTCTCGTGTTGGCGAATGAAAGCTGCTGCTTCTTCTACCTTCATTGATAGTCTCCCTACTACAAAGTCAGGAGATTTTTCGTTTCTCTTAAATGAGAATCCGTCTGCAAAGATTTTTTCGTCTTGGCTCATTGTGTTTAAATTTTAAGTGTGTCCCAATCTGATTTAACTAAATGGTCTGCCTTTGGGACTAAGCTAACCATCAGTATCTTTAATTAAAGTCATCCATACACCAAATAGGTGTTTTTTCTCCTATGTAGGCTCCTTTCATATTATAATGAAAGTATTCAATTGCATCAGCCTCTGACATCTCTCTGCATAAAATTTGTATGCACTTTGTAAATGAATAAATAATTCGCATCTGATCGTCATCAATTCCTATAATAGCTTCATCAAAACCATCTGCAATTATGATATTATCGTCTGAGTAAGTCTCAATTATGTCTTTTATCATAAAATTATTTATAGTAAGAACTCGTCAATACAATAGTTAGCAATGTCATCAGTAGGGTTCTCACCATAGTATTTATTAAATACCTCAATTGCTCTCCAAACTTTAACCTCACCACCTTTAACAAACTCACTTGTTGGTCTAAAGATACCAAGTACTCCCGTAACTTTATCAATTACATAAAATACCAATGGTTTCCCAAACAACTGCTGATACAAAAAACATTGACTGTCATAGTTATAAGACTTTGCTGAATACTTGAACTTATGTATGTCACTTGTAGTCTTCAGATCAATAACCATCTCATCAGTTACAATGTCTGCCTTCCCTTTCCACTTCATATTGTAAATCTCTGATACTGCCGGAACCTCATACTTGTTGCCGGACTTGTAAATCTGCTCAAAGAATGCAATGTTGCCGTTCATCACCTTTACAAGTCTTTCGATTTCCTCCATCTCCTTCTTTAACATACAAAATGGCAAGTTATTAGCTTCGCAGAATGCCTTGTACTCTTTTGTGGTCCTTGTGCTCACATCAACGAATGGTGTGTTTTTAGCCTTCTCCGGTTCTAATATTAGCTGATGAAAGTATCTGCCTTCCATAAACGCTTTGTTGTCCTCTCGTGGTTTTCCAAAGTCTTGAGGGTTACTTAGTAACGTCCCTATATCTGAATTGGAAAGGTAGTTCTTACCAACACCACTATAGTATTCTTTATCATCGGTTAGTATCTCTAGTATGTCTGCCATTGTTATGAGTTTATTAGGTTAGAAATCTCCTTTTTTAATGAAGGACTAATTTTGTATTTGCGACTCAATTGTGCTAAAATTTTATCAATTCCCAACTCTTTGTTGGCAACCACATACTTTGCCACCTTAACCCAATCCTCACTTGATGGTTTTAACTCAGTCAAAGTAGGCTCAGCAGGTTTTGTCACTACTGCATCGTTGGTATCTTCGGGCAAATCTTCGCCGGCAAAGATATAGAGTCCAAGTCCAAACATTGCTAGATTCTTCACCAAGCACCTCATCATTGTTTTGTTGATATCGAAGGTAGTGGCAGCCTCAACTGTCTTGTCTCCAAAACGAGTACTGTAGGTATAGGATACCTCCTTCATACTTTTGTTAGCTCCATCCATAACGGGCAACCACATTGACAAGGTCTCACCTTCAATTGTCACCTCAGTATGGCACATAAAACCAAGTGTTTTACCGTCTACAGTAACGCATTCAGTTTGTCCAATGTCATACGTGGCATCCGGACAAGCTCTTTTTACTTCTGACCAAGCCCAAGCCCAAGATAAGTACGATAGGTCTTTTTTCTTCTCAACGTGCTCGTTCACATTGATTGCTGATAGTCTCTCAAAGACTGATTTTTTGTTTTGTTCCATTTTGTTTGATTTGATTTTATTTGATTAAGGTTTCACACCTAAAGGTGCAAAATTTTGATTAAATTAAATAAATACTGCTTTTTCGATTTCTCTTACTACAGTAACATAATCTCGATCTTCAGCTATTTTCTTGTCTACCGATGCGATGCCATAAATAACAGTTGAATGCACAACATTGTACCCATTCTCTATCATAAATTTCTCTATGTAAGTGATTTGCATAGGTCTTTTGAAGCACAAATAGTATATTAAGTGCCTTGCATCTACTAAATTCTTCTTTTTTGATTTTGAGAAAATGTCCTCCCGTGCTATTCCAAATAGGGATGAGACCCTATCCACATACTGATTAAAGATGTCTTGTTTCATAATTTGATTTGATTTGGTACAAAGATAGTCTATTTATAGAACATTAGGTCTGTATATTTCACATAAATAAACCCTTCGTGCGTAATTTTCTCCGCATTATCCCAAGATTCTTTAGTTATTATATGTTGCTCCGGAAAGTTAGGGTTGATCTCTAACTCAGCCACCAAACTATCTATTCGCTTATGGCAATCCTCTAGATAGAATTGGACCATTTTCATTTTCTCTACGAGTGTTAACTCTTTTATTTCTTCTTCCATTTTTTAAGTTTTTAAAGTTATCCGTATACTATTTCTCCAAATGCAAGGTACTGTAAAACAATATCTGCCGTGTCCGCATCACCGTTACCATCAATGTGGTTTATTAATGCTGAATTGTTTTTACTGTCAGCTAGTTTTTGAAGCCTAGCTAACATTGTTTTTAGGCTTATCTCACCAATTACCTCATCCTCATCCTCAGCATCATTGATAGGGACCTCTACTCCCTTTAAAATTGCTTTCAGAATGGACGTGCTAAGGTATGGGTCTTCGGATTTAGGAACTGCTTCCCTAATTTTTTTTACTGCATCTTCACTTAGGAAATACCAATAATTGCTTCCACCTTCAAGAGCGGTTACGAAAATGTCTTCAAGCACCTCAGTGCTGATTTTTAAGTTTACTTCGATTGTCATAGTTAAATTTTTATAAGATTTAAAAAGTTGTGAATTTTGTCATACATAGTGTCATAGACCTCTTGTATGTCATCGGTGTAGGTTACCATTCCGTCCTCAGACTCAGCATATATTTGCTCGTCATCCGGATGGGAATGTAAAATAAAGAACTCTGTTAATTCTGCGACCAATTCATTCATATAGAATTTCTCAATTGGCGTGGCGTTGATTGTCTCCATTTTTTTTAGTTTAATATTAGGTTAGCAAATTGTACGATACAAAATTGAGCATAGGTGAATCTTTGTTCTGCTTGAGGAATAGCATTGTATTGCTCCGTCAAATTCTCTTCAAATTCACCCACGAACTCATACAGTAAATTCAATACTTCGTCTGCTTTTTTATTTTTTTTCATTTTTTTTCGGTTTGATTAAATAATACATAGTGACTCCGGCATATAGCGATAATGCTAGTGGGATGGATACACATATAAAAAATACTAGCTCCCAAATGATTAATAATTTTCTCATAGCTTTAAAATTGAATTAGTTCAATGTATTGATGCATCTCGACAACTGATCGTGGGTACTTGTCTCGCAAAGCAATTAAGTACTCTTCATTGTCGTACATCGTTTCATTTTCTCTCTCATACTGAACCATTGGGTCAATTACTTTTCTGATTTTAGCTTCGTTAAGTGAGGTCATCAAATAAAAGTCCTCTTCTTGCCAAGCACTTGTGTTGATTTTAAAAATGTTCATTTGATTTGATTTTTGATTAATAAATGTAAAGTTAAGGTATTTTGTTCTATTTATGTTTAATCACTGTTTAATTTTAACAGTAATTCTTGTAAAAATATTTTTTCATCTTGATAATAGTTCCGCATTTTCTCATCGTCTTTTTTATTGAATAGATTAATTAAACTTTCAACCCTTTCAATCCTTGTAAGTACTGATTCCATTAGTGCATACTTTTGCTTACTGTTTAGTTCGATTGTCATAATGTTATGGTTTTTTAGGGCAGCGTACTGCCAAGTTTGATTGAAAAATATGTTTAGGGGCACAACTTGTAATTGTGCAAGTGATTAGGGTTATTATTATAATTAATCGCATAGTATTGTTTTAATACCTTTATAAATTTGTTTCTTGTATGCCTCAGTGATGTGATCAAACTGACTAGCTATCAGCAAGGATGTGATTGAGATGTACTTGCTCTCAATCTGTCCTACTACTTCTGAGAATGTTTTGCCATCTAGCATCTGAGTTATTAACTCATCCTTTGAGGATACTGATGGATTGTCGTAATATCCGCTCATTTTAGAACTGATATGAGCATCAGCAATCTGCCGGATTTGTTTTCTTGTTACCATTTGATTTGATTTTAGATGTTGAATAATGAAGTCCATAGTAATGCTAGGACGATTAAAATTGTGATTAGGATTGCGTCTTTTGTAGTTTGTGACATAGTTGTATATTTTAGTTTTGATTAAATAAATTGTATATTAACTTTCCCAATTAACGTCTAATAAATTGCCTAATATCTCGTCAATTTTCATAAAATTATAGTCAGTCTCTTGTATAATTTTATTCTCCAATAATTCATTGTAAATTGAATTTCTAATTTCATAAAATTTATCTCTTGTCATAATTGTATATTTTAGTTTAAGTTGATTGATAATTTTGCTCTCTTTTGATGCCCTAGTCCGTGATCAGCTATTACAATATTTTTAGCTTTGATTGATGTTCCGGAACATAAGCAGCAGTTTGTACACGTGGTTTTTTGACCGGACTCTTTTGATGCCGGACAACTAATCTCATTAGGCAATGGTTTGTTGTATCCGATTTGTACTCTAAAGTAACGCATCCCCAATGCTGCTGCAGTCTGCTGCTCCCATATATTGTCAACTGATGCCATCAGTAACTTTGACCATTCCATATCGAAGTTGTTATCTCTCCATCGATGTGTATAACCTGTTCTCTTTTTACATACTGTAGCTAGTTCACTAAATATCTCAATCGGTGCTACACAAGGGTCACCATATGTACCGAATCTGATATTTTTACCTTTCACAAGTTCCTTTGCCTCATCCATAGTTAACCTAGGATAGTTGCCTTTGATGTATGATTTGTAGACCATATTCACACCTTGACCGACATTTACATAGCATCTAGCTTCCCCATTTTCTTTTGCTAGCAATGGTCTATGCTTACAGTCTCCGCAGATAGACTCATCCTCACCACTTTTTAATGCATCAGTTGGATTGACATCAGTTCTGAGGATGTATGTTTGGACCATTGATCCGGTCTTGGTATTTGAACTGCCTTGCGACAGTCCTACCATAATTACTGCAATTGGTTTGCCATCGTAGGAAGACTTTCCTTCCCAAATTACTGCTCCATTAATTTTTGCCATAGTTGTTTAAGTTTAGTGGTTATTAATGTTTATTAGCTATTTTTTAATAGGGATCTGAATGCTCTGATAATTACGTTTAGTGTATGGTTTAGATCTGATCTGCCATTGCTATCGAATTCGTCTAGACTGTTAACATTAAATCTTTGCTTACCAATGTAGTCATACATACTGTCACCACCATAGATGGTCACAAACTGATTCTTAACTACAATTTTTTCCACATTCACATAGTGAGGAAATGTTCCACCATTGTATGTGATAGGAATGTTCTCAGACTCAGCTACCTTAGGTAGCATCTCATTAATTACTGCGATTTTTCGCTCGATTTGAATTGGGAATTTTTTCATTGTATTTAGTTTTTAATTGTATAAGAAGGTTTTAAAAAAACTATTTGAATCTCATCAATAGAATAGAGTTTAAATTCACAAAGTTCAAACCTAGTTGCTAATTTTGCAAAGAAGGATGCTGCATTTTCATCTTTGGCATAAATTGAACCTTTCCAAATTTCTTTTGAATCAACAATCGCACTAAAAGAGTACAATTTTTCGTTTTTAATAGCAAAGGGAATCTTTGACATTGTTTTTAGTTTTAAGGTGATTTTAATTATACAGTTGTTATTGGTGGTTCATTTCTGCTAGTACTGATAAATACTTCAAAATGCGATTTGGGGAAGAAATCATTCAAACTATCAATACGTTTTTTTGCTTCATCTAGGGTCTTATAATAACCTTGCCATCCTACGTTATCATAATCTCCGTACTCAATAATGTGGTAATAAGTTGCCATTGTAAATTGGTTTTAGTGGTTAAGACCGGCAATGCCGGTTTCGTCTAGTTAAGACTCATCAGTTAACCTACAAATTTTACTTGCTCTAAAATAGCAGTGAAGTTTTTATAAGATAATTTGTATCTTTTAACTTCTCCATCTTTTTTTATTTCTCCCCATAATATTCCATCAGTCTCACGATATTCCATTTGGTCTGATAAACATTGTAATAAATGCTCAGTTGAGATAAATAAATCGTTTTCTCCGTCTTGATCAATTGATCCAAACTGATAAGAATCTTCATAAAGTCTAATGTAATTTTCCATTGTTTTTAGTTTAGTGGTTAAAGTTAGTTGCTATCTATCTGCATTTATACGGGCTTTAGACCGTCATTGGCTGCATTAATAGTGACACATTGATGTCCTCGGGGACACGTCTATTCATCCTTGCGGAATCTACGTCAATGAGGCTACTTGTTAACTGTTATCAATTGGTATAGTGGGTGATGACTATGCAGTTATTTCAACTTGGTCATCATTTGTGGGGTTATTCGTGCATTACTCCGAAGAATGTGAATAGAGCCGCTAATCCGCTATAGGTCCGATGTAGACCATTCTAACAGTAACTTTCACTCCGATATGTCAAAAAACTTTAATATGACTTGGATCAACTATCGTTCGATCCTAGTGCAATATAGGTCTAATTCTAATAAAACAATCAACTGTATAAAGTTTTTTTTAAAATGTGGATAACTTTTTTGATTCACAGTATAATATCCACAGTTAGTTAGGTATGGAAATATTTATCTAGAAGGATAAACTGCCGGATGCAAAGGCATCCTTTAAAACACCTGAGAGGGGCTTGTTCTACTAATTTGGTAGACTAATAGTTAGTCCACTAGTTAGGTAGACTATGCTTACTCCATCAGATTGGTAGACTAATAAATCTTTACTCTATTAGATTGGTAGACTATTCATTAGTCCACTAACTTAGTAGGCTGTACATTGTCTTGGTGATGAGACGAGGGGAAGCAGCGATGTCCTCATCAGGTAGTTACCTGAGGGGAACTATGCAGCAGCCGGCAGCACCCATCCCTATGCAAGTGGCGGACCGGTGCCGGCATCCCCATCCCCTAGGGAAAAGCTAAAAATTCCGGACGAGGCGAAAGGAAAGGCACCCCCACCCCTTTAAAAAAAAATGACTTTCGTTTGCGGACCCTCAACGCCAAACCGCTATATACCCCAAACAATACGACTATCTAAAAATTGTTATTGCGTCAGGGGGTTACATAAAAAAATATTGACGCAAATACTTATCTTTGACTTGAAATATTTCACAGGTTATTAAAACAATTATTATGAAACTAAAATTTGGAGACAGCATTTACAAGGCTGATTTAAGTAACAGTATCTATCAACAGAATGGAGCTAACTTTGGTTTGACTGTAAACAAGGGGATGTTAATTAACAATCGTCCTGATGGTCAGACCGGCATCCAACAAGCAGCAGTTGCAAAGAAGGCTGTTCGTCATATGGAGAAAGTACAGACAATGTCAGAGGCTGTATTTTTAGGCAACATCCGTTCAGAGATGATGGAAGGACCTGATATGGACTAAGAATCTATTATCAGAATAGCATCCTTTGATAGACCCAACATTAACGTGTTGGGTTCTTTTTTTGATTATCGACATTTTTGTCATTGATTTATGTCGTTTTTATGTCGATTTTATTTTTGTAACTAATTGATTATTAATACTTTATTCTTTTTATGTCGAAAATGTCGATTTTAAAGAGAAATTATAGTGGGAAAAAAAAAGAGAAAGGGAAAAATATATATAGAGAGATATGGGGAAATTTTTCGACATTTCCGACATAGACAAAAAAATTGTTCAAAGTAATAATAATAGTTATTATATTTGTGGTATTAAAATTAAATTAAAATCAAATGGTAGAAACATCAGGTGTTGGGTATTCACCCAAAGATTTACAATTTGGAGCGGAAGGTAGAAAGAAATTAATTAGTGGAGTTGTTAAAATGTCAAGAGCTGTTAAGAGCACGCTCGGTCCCGGCGGTAACACAGTACTCATAGAGTCTCCTAATCACACACACGGTATTACAGTAACTAAGGATGGGGTAACGGTAGCGAAGGCAATTGACCTAATTGATCCAAGTGAGAACCTTGCGGTTAGGATGATGAAGGAGGCTGCTGATAGGACGGCTACTGCTGCAGGTGATGGTACGACAACAGCGATTGTTTTGACAGAGGCATTGGTGTTGGGTGGTCTTGAGCATATCAAAGAGGATATGAACAGGACGGAGGTGTTGAGGCAGATGGTGGACATAAGCGGTAAGGTGGTGGACAAGTTAAAGAGAAAAGCAAAGAAGGTGACGAGTGGTATGCTATTAGATGTGGCATCAATTAGTGCAAACAATGACAGAGAGATTGGTAGGATTATATCAGAGGTGTATAAGGACGTGGGTAAGACAGGGATCGTGACGGTGGAGAGGAGTCAGACAGCAGAGACATACGCAGAGACCACAAAGGGTCTTAAAATTGATCGTGGGTATTTGAGCTCGCTATTTATTAATGACCAAAAGAAAGACGAGTGTGTGTTTGAGGATGTGATGGTTTTGGTAGCTGACATTGAGATAGCGAATATATTACAGATTGAGAACGTGTTGAAACCAATTATTAGCGAAGGAAAAAAACTGTTGATCATTGCACCTTGTAATGTCAATGTAGTAAATACGCTTTCAGCTAACTCAATGAAGGGGAACTTGAAAGTGGTAGCGGTTCCTCCACCAAACTTTGGATACAAGCAGCACGAGTTGATGCACGACATTGCTGTTAGCGTTGGAGCAACTTACTACAGTGAGAAG
>Ga0209401_1000353_pt1 | contig 31589 bp, 28 predicted proteins | sample M_140807_MF_Meta_FD_187318 | JGI IMG/M metagenome (GOLD analysis project Ga0209401, IMG submission 187318) | Freshwater microbial communities from Lake Montjoie, Canada to study carbon cycling - M_140807_MF_MetaG (SPAdes) (version 2) | ecosystem: Environmental > Aquatic > Freshwater > Lake... | reverse complement strand
CCACCATTACTATTACCAAATGGACCACCAGTACCACCACCACCACCTCCACCACCAATACCACCATCACCACCACTATAAAAAACACCACCACCACCACCACCACCAAAACCACCATTATCACCAGGAACACCACCTTGTCCAGAACCATAAGTATAAACACCGCCACCCCCACCATTTATTCCACCTCCATTACCACCATAAGTTGATGAAGCATTATTACCACCATTACTACCATCCACTCCAATAAAATCACCGTTAATAATATTAAAACCACCACCACCACCAAAACCACCATCACTAGTACCTCCAAAACTATCAAAACCATTACCACCACTAGCATAACCACCACCACCACCACCATAAAAATATATGTTGTTGAAAAAATCAGTAAATTTGCTTCCTTTTTGTGCATTACTATTTCCGCTTACTCCACCACTTGCAGTATATGTTGACCCATAATTTAAAGTTGTATTTAAACCATTAGCACCACTAGCACCACCATTTCCTATAGTAATACTTATAGTAGAATTTGAAGGCGTAGTAATTGTATTTGTATAATACCCACCACCACCACCACCGCCAATTAGACCGCCTGCATAAACACCACCACCACCACCACCTACTAAATAATACTTGACAGTTGCAGGTTGGTCAATTACAATAGAACCTGTAGCAATAGCATTATTTGTATTTTGAAAAACATATAGTGTAGTGTTCCCTACAGTTTGAGTATAATAATAAGACTCTGGGGTAGAGTCAGAAAAGCCAGAATAATATAGTTTTCCTGCTTCAGTGACAAAAGGTTCGGTTGTAGTTTGTGTAAATCCTATAACATTCATTTATAAAGTATATAAATATAATTTTATTTATAAATTTTCGAAATCTAAAAATCAAATTCATTTAATAATGCTTTCTCTAATTCTCGTGATTTATTTAATAATTCTTTATATTTTTGTGCATTTTCAAAACCACCAATAAAAACATTTTTATAAAAAACCATTGGAAATGTTTTATATTCTTTTCCAGTTTTCTCTCGAATAAAATTCAAAAAGGCAATTTTATTTTCTATCAAATAATCATCACAATCAATTATTAAAGGAGAAGGATTTTCATTTGCTAATATTTTTTTAACTTTAACACAATTAGGACAACCACTTTTTGAGAAAATGGTAAAAGTATTATCACAAAGTTTGGGTTCAATAAATTCGTTATCCATTTTATATATAAATTATAATAATAAATTACACTTAAATATATTTTATAAATATAAATATAATTATAAAATACATTCATAATGACATCTCAAATTAACACAAAAAAAAACAAATTCTCGACAACATTAGTGATTGTTGAATCTCCAGCAAAATGCAAAAAAATAGAGGAATATTTAGGTCCTGGTTATAAAGTGATTGCTAGTTTTGGTCATTTGAGAGAACTTGGGTCCTTGAAAAATATAGACATTGATAACAACTTTTCTCTCAATTATCAAATTATGAATGATGAAAAGAAGCAAAAACATATTGAATTCATGCGCAAGGATATTCTATCTGCAGATAATGTTATATTGGCAACAGATGATGACCGAGAGGGTGAAGCAATAGCTTGGCACATTTGCATGCTGTTTGAATTGCCAATTGAAAAAACTAAGCGAATTGTTTTTCATGAAATAACCGAACATGCAATTCAGCAGGCTATTTTAAGCCCAAGAAGAATAGATATAAATTTGGTAAATTCACAGCAAGCAAGGCAAGTTTTAGATTTGTTAGTTGGATTTACTATCTCTCCATTGTTATGGAAATACATTAGCAAAAACTCGGAAAATAGTTTGAGCGCAGGTAGATGTCAAACACCTGCGCTTAAGCTAGTTTATGAAAATCAAATAGAGATTAATAATTCACCTGGAAAAAAAGTATATAATACAACTGGTTATTTTACAAATCATTGTATTCCTTTTGATTTGAATAAGCAGTATGATAATGAAAATAGCATGCTTGAATTTTTAGAAGAATCTGTTAATTTTGAACACATTTATACTTGTTCTGCACCTAAAAAGGTGTTTAAATCACAACCCGACCCGCTAACAACTTCAAGAATACAGCAATTGGCTAGTAATGAATTGCACATTTCTCCTAAAGAAACTATGCGGCTTTGTCAAACATTATATGAAGAAGGCTACATCACTTATATGCGAACTGATTCCAAAAAATATAGTAAAGTATTTATAGATTCAGCAAAAGAATATATCAAAAAAGAATATAATAATGAAAAATACATTCACCCTGAAATAAATAAATTAGAAAATGGTGAAATGGTGCAAGCACAAGGAGATGTAGAAGCACCTGTGTCACAAAAGGCAAAAAAAGAAAAAACCGCCTCAAATAAAAAAGAAAAATCAAATCTCATACAAGAGGCACATGAAGCAATACGGCCTACAAATATTCTAGTTAAAAATTATAAAGAAAGTAATGAAAATAGAGAAAGCAAAATGGGCACTAGAGAGAAAAAGTTATATAAATTAATATGGGAAACAACACTGGAAAGTTGTATGTCCCCAGCGGAATATTATCAAATAATAGCATCCATTACGGCGCCATTAGAAAGTAAATATACATGTACATGTGAAACAGTTGATTTCTTAGGATGGAAAATAGTCAAAAGTAAAACAGAAAAGAATGGAGCAAATGGAGCAAATGGAGCAAATGTATCCGAATATACTTATTTGCAAACTATAAAGCAAAAATGCGCTTACGATTATAAAAAAGTATTGTGTTCAATGACACTAAAAGACAAAAAATCACATTATACAGAAGCAAAGTTGGTGCAGTTATTAGAAGAATGTGGAATTGGAAGACCTTCCACTTTTTCAATGTTAGTGGATAAAATACAAGAAAGAGGATATGTTAAAAAAGAAAATATAGAAGGATGTAGGTTAGAATGCACAGATTTTGAATTAGAAGAAGATACAATAATCGAAAAAAAAACCACGAGAGAAATTGGCAATGAAAAAAACAAATTAGTGATTCAACAATTAGGCATAATTGTTATGGAGTTTCTTGTTAAATATTTTAATAATATTTTTGATTATGATTATACAAAATTAATGGAAGATGATTTGGATAAAATATCAAAAGGAGAGAAAGAATGGACAATTTTATGCAGTACATGTTTGAAAGATATCAATGACTCATGCAAAGAATTAAAAAATGAAAAAAAACATGAAATCATTATAGATGACAAGCATAGCTACATTATTGGAAAATATGGACCTGTAATAAAATGTATTGAAGGTGTTGATACAAATGCTAAAGAAATCATATCTTTTAAAGCTATTAAAAAAGATATAAATTTAGAATTATTAGAAAAAGGTGAATATAAACTGGTTGATTTGATAGATAATGAAGTAAAAAACAAAATCGCATCACATGTTTCAATAGGCAAGTATCATGGCGATGATTTGTATATAAAAAAAGGAAAATATGGAATATATGCAAATTGGGGAGAGAATAATAAATCGTTGTCTTATTTTGGAAACCGACCTATTGAAAATATTACATATGAAGAAGTATTAAAAATATTAATGAAGGATGAAATTGATGGTAAGCCAGCAAAAACATCAAATATAATAAGAGAAATTACTGCAAATATAAGCATTCGAAAGGGTGAATATGGTGAATATTTATTTTTCAAAACGGCAAAAATGAAAAAACCTATTTTTTATAAGCTGAATGGATTTAAGGGCGATTATAAAAATTGTAATATAGATATACTAAAAAATTGGATAATTGATGAATACAAAATTAGAATATAAAATGTGTGCAATACCTTTTTACCTTTTAACATTAGAATTAGAACTACCAGATGAAAAGTTAGATGAAGGATTAAAAGTAATATAAGTGCGCAAGCTTTGTGGTCGTAAAATCTGAAAAATTAAATTAAACGAATAATTAAAGTTTCCAAAATCTACTAATAGTCCATTATGATAACGAAATTTCACTTTGACCTTTCTTATTTTTTCCGCAGGCGGATTATATATTTTAATAGCATCAACACTATTATCGTAAAATTGCGAGGTAGGTGCCGATATTATCCCAATTTTTGCAAATGCTGAGTTATGAACACCATTAATTTCATTTGTAGTTTTTGTGTATTCATTTAAATTATAAGGAATTATTTCATCGATATTATTAAGACCTTGTAATTCCATATAAAAATATAAATATCCTAATAAATCAATCTTATTGGGGGCTTCTAAATAATATACCGTTTGAGTTTGATAATTCGCATCAGGAATTAACCAATAACCTTTATCACCAGATGTTAAAGCATCTCCGTAATAAAATCTTGGATAAATTCCCGAAACCGGATTACTAATAGAAAGTGAAGGAGCTTTTGTAAAGCCTAAATACGAAGGTAATCCCCAATTTGTAAAATCCTGGTAATAAGTTTGATTGCATTGAATACAATGAATATTTAAAATTTCTCTCAATTTGCAATAATATTTAGAATCATTTGTAATGATAAATCCTGAACTTTTATTTCCAAACCATAATTTTTGCGATACTTCGTTGTATACTATTACAAATTGATTGTATCCACCACTATCTAGATATTGTTGCAATAAACTTGGATTATTCGCAGAAATATAATTATAAATAGAACTATTAACTGCTTCATTGAATAAATTTGTTAATTCTGTTGCCATTTGGGTAGCGGTGTAAGACCCTTGTGTTATTGTTACTAAATAATCTGTATCTATATTAGCATATAATGCTTGAAAAATAATGTCTAATAAAGGGTCAAAAAAACCTTTTTCAGATGGATTGAATGGTTGATTAATTTTAAAAGTTATATATATATTTCCCTGAGTAGCTGAAAAAACATTGTAGCTTGACGGAAATGAATAATTACCTAATCTTATAGTGGAAACATTTACATAATCATCAGGTAATTCAATTTCAAAACAACTAGAATTCGGATATTTAGTAACATCTCTATCTTCTGAATGAATGCTTACCACTCTCTGTTCAATCATATATTCATTTGCATTTGGGATTATTGGATGATTAGTGCTAGTTGTAAATCTACTCATATAATAATATAATATATTTTAGTTTTTTTATATTTTAGTTTTTTTATATTTTAGTTTTATATTTACTTTTTGTAAATATAAAAAATCTTTTTAATCTCAATAAATAGTATATTTAAATGAATGCAAATTCAATAATTAATAATGATTTTTCTTTATTTAATTCGATAATGTCAACATTTTATACTTCATTGATTGTAGTAGGTATTATTTTATTATTTATAACAGTTGGCTCTAATTCTGAAAATGCATTAAATGGAACTATTGCTGGATATTCTTTAATAGGCGGCGGCATTTTATTGTTAGTGTCCTATTTATTTTTAGGTATTTTAAAAAATCAAAATAACGCAAATAACCTCAGTGTAATTATGAGCTTCATATATACAGGTGGTCCATTTTTTGTTATATTAGGTATTATAGCTTATATAATTTATTTATTAATAACTCATAAAAATCGTATTATTGAAGGAAATGTTTCACCCGGTTATGTTAATTTTACAAATATATCAATATTATTAATATTAATTCAGCTATATTTATTTTATTTGGGAACTGGGCAAGAAAATTTTAAAAAAACTAGTAGATTGAGTAAAGTATATAGCATGTTATTATATTTTGTCGGAATAATGAATATTGTAACTGTTATTACAATTAATATTATTTTGGTTTATTTTTCAACTGATGGATAAAATATTTTTAACATTTAAAAACTTGTATGTCAAACCATAATTCTGGTCGGTTTCCCATATTCCTGAAATTTTTAAAATAAAGTAATTATTTATATTTTTTTCCTCGTCTTGTAAAAATAATTTAATATTTCCGTTTTTAAACTGTTCGATTAATTTATGTTGTGGTGTTTTATTTTTTATATTACAATTTTTTAATATCTCTTCCTCTATTTGTTTAAAAGATTGAATTAATTCTTTATTTGTAAATGTATTGAAACAGCATCTGTATTTGTTATAATATTTTTCTATATTAGCATTGTTTAATGGAACAAATAAACTAATTCCATTTAATATAAATAGAGAATTTGAATATATTATTCTTATAAAATTACCTCCATTCATAATATTATTTTTAATTGGGTCATTAAAATAAACACAATCATTTTTGTATTGTTCTAAATTTAATGCAATATTCATTTATTATATTACTATTAATCTGCATTATCTTTTTAAGTTCTATACTTTTTATAAAAATATAAAATATAATAAAACATATAAATAAGTAATAAAATGGAATAAAGAATGTTGGTTTAAAATATATAATGAAATTTCATGAAACCCATTTTGAAGAATATGTTAATGTAAAAGATAATTTACATCCTAAGATTGAAAAGATTTTTAATAAGTTTCCCAAAAAAATAATAGATTTAAAAAATTTAATATTTTATGGTCCAAGTGGGGTTGGAAAATATACTCAAGTTTTAAAATTAATAAAAAATTACAGCCCATCAGATTTAAAATATGAGAAAAAAATAAGCATTACATATAACAAGCAACAATTTTTCTTAAAAATAAGTGACATTCATTATGAAGTAGATATGTCTTTGTTAGGTTGTAACTCAAAACTGTTATGGCATGATATTTTCTCTCAAATTGTAGATATTATATCTGCGAAAAATGAAAAATCAGGAATAATCGTATGCAAATATTTTAATGAGATACATAGCGAATTATTAGAAAATTTTTACAGTTATATGCAAATAAATAATGCATTATCAATTGATTTAAAATTTATATTAATTACAGAAGAATTAAGTTTTATTCCTGATAATATATTAAATTGTTGTGAAATAATTCATATTTCAAGACCCACAAAAAATGGATATAATAAGTGTGTAAAGAATAAAATAAATGTAAAAGTAGAGAACATAACAAATATTAAAATATTACATTCCTCTTTTCCTGTAACAGAATTATCATTGCCTCACAAAATTATTTGTGATAAGATTTTAAACTTAATGATAAATGTTAAAGATATTAAATTTATAAATTTCAGAGATTTATTATATGATATTTTCATTTATAATTTAAATATCACAGAATGCATATGGTATATTATATCATCATTAATTCAACAAAATAAAATAAAAAAAGAAAATATTTCGCAATTATTGATTAAAACTTATTCTTTTTTTCAGTATTATAATAATAATTATCGTCCGATTTATCATTTGGAAAATTACATGTTTTATATTATTTCATTGATGCATGAATATAAGATATAAGATATTATTTTTTAAGATTTATGAATATTTTAGCAAATTAAAATATTCATATATTTTATAAATGAGTGTTTCTGGATTTACACAAACTGCTTTTACTGTTTTTACAACAAACCCTTCTCCGTATACTGGAACTTATTATTCTGGGTTTACTGACTCCAATCCAGGTTCTTATTATTATACTCAAACTGTAGGAACCACCGCATTGTATGTTTTTCAAAATACAAATAATGCTAGTGCGTCAGGTACTATTGCATTTAGTCAACCTGCAACTGTTGTAAGTTATTTAGTCGGAGGTGGTGGTGGTGGTTATGATAGCAATTGTGGTGGTGGAGGTGGGTATGATGCAAATACAATCAATTATACAAATTCTACTATAAGTATTACTATAGGAAATGGTGGTGATAGTAATAATGAGGGGGGAAGTACAAGTGTAAATTATGGTTCATCAAAATATACTGCAATTGGTGGAACACCCGGCACTGGTAGTATGGATTTAGGACAACAATTTACAGATTCATTTAATAATATTTATTTTTTTGGTGGTGGTGGTACTAGTGGTGGTGGTGGTAATGGTTTTAATAGTTTAGGTGGTACTAGTGGTGGTGGTGTTCGTGGTGGTGGTGGTGGTGGTGGTATTTCTTCCAACGGTAGCAATGGTACTATTAGTGCTGGTGGTAAAGGTGGTGGAACAAATGGTGGTGCTGGTGGTATCGGACCCGGAACAAATGGTGGTAATGGTGGTTTTGGTGGTGGTGGTGGTGGTGCTGGTCGTAGTGTTGGTGCTGGTGCTGGTGGTGCTGGTGGTATTGGCGGTGGTGGTGGTGGCGGTGGTGGTGCTGGTCAAAATGGTGGTCGAGGTGGTGTTGGTGGCGGTGGTGGGTTTGGTAATAATACTGGTGGCAATGGTGGTTTAAATGGAGGTGGTGGTGGTGGTAGTTTTGATATTACTGGCATTGGTGGCGTTGGTTTAGTAGTTTTAGTAGTTACATTCGGGTCTTCACCAACACCTTCTATCACATGTTTCTTAGAAAATACAAAAATTCTTACCAATCTTGGATACCGATTTATTCAGAACTTAAGAAAGGGTGACCTTGTTAAAACTTCTAGAAATGGTTTTAAAGCCATCGATGCAATTGGCAAAAAGGATATCCATCACCCTGCCTCGCAAAACAGAATAAAAGACCAACTTTATAAATGTACGAATGATAAATATCCAGAGCTCTTGGAAGATTTAGTCATTACTGGATGCCATTCCATTCTTGTAGATAGATTTTCTTCTCAATCACAGAGAGAACAGACAATACTAGTAAATGGAGATGCTTATGTAACCGACCGTAAATATCGTTTGCCAGCATGTGCAGATGATAAAGCCATCGTTTATGAGAAGCCAGGCACTTACACCATTTATCATTTTGCATTGGAAAATGACGATTACTACATGAATTATGGGGTGTATGCAAATGGCCTTCTAGTTGAAACCTGTTCCAAACGATACTTGAAAGAAATAGCCAATATGGATTTGATAGAATAAATTGTTAGGAGTTTATCTTTATAAAAGGGTTAAAAATTCATTATAATTTTGACATTATAATGAATATGAATAGTATGAGTAATAATCAGCAATACAAATTAGACCCTAAAGTGTGGGGGCCTCACTATTGGTTTTTTCTTCATACAATTACGATGTGTTATCCTCACCGTCCAAACACAGTTACAAAAAAGCAGTATTATGAGCTTATTCAAAACATTCCATTGTTTATTCCAATTGAACAGATATCCACTTATTTTAGTAAATTATTAGTTGAATATCCTGTAACACCGTATTTAGACAGCCGTGATTCATTTATTCGTTGGATGCATTTTATTCATAATAAAATTAACGAGCATCTGGATAAGCCGAAAATTTCTTTAAATCAATTTTATATAAACTATTATGAAGAATATAAACCGAAAGATATAAAAATGAAGGAATACTATAAAACGCGTAGTAAAATCATTTATTTTGTGATAATTGCTTTATTTATAGGCATTATTTCATATTTATATAATAAATAATAATTTTACTGGAATTATTTACAATACTTATCTAAAATGAAACATATATTAATTTTATTTTGATAAATAAATAATGTAATAAAGAATGAAACAATTATATCTATTGTATAGTGATTACGAGCTAAAATAATAAATAATGCGTTGATTAAATTGAAAAATATCAAAAACAAATAATTAATATAATTATTTTTATATAACATTAAGGATGCTAGAAGTCCTAGAGAAAAATGACCACTGAATACTTTATCATAGCAACCACCTCTAAATGAACTTGTTTTTTTTATATCACAAATACTATTTTTTGGGAGTATTGTTACAAATATTGTTATTGAACGAATAATAAAAATGGTAAGCAAATAACCAATATAATTATAAAATAAGTATTGATTTACAAACAATAAATATAAAATTATCAATAATATAAAAATATCAGAAGCATATTCATATTTTGAAATGTGTGGTGTTATTAAATGTAAAATATCATAAATTTTTAATAATTTATTTTTATTTGAATTTAAATAAAAATTTTCACCGACATTGTCAATATATTTTAAATGAAAATAATTAAAAACATAAAATAAACATAATAATAAAAATAATATTAAACATCTTTGATTGTTCATATTTATAAAATAAGTTAATATTTTATAAATATTTTATAAATCATAATAATAAATTATATATTTATATATTAACCATATGACCAAAACAAGAAAAAATAAAATTAAATTAAATAAATTATCAAAAGGAGGCAGCGTAATTGATTCTGGTGGGTTCGGTTGTATATTCCGCCCCGCACTTAAATGTAAAAATATAAAAAAAACGACGCAACCAGGTGAACTAATAACCAAATTAATGAAAAAAAAATACGCACGCAAAGAATATAATGAAGTAATGAAATTTTACAAATTACTTAAAGATATACCTAATTTTGCTGATTATTTTCTTGTTGAAGATTATTCTATATGTGAACCAGATAAATTGAGTAAAAGTGATTTAACGGATTTCAATAAAAAATGCAAGGCTTTGAAAAAAATAGATATTAATGAAAATAATATAAATGAGCCAGAATTTATGGATAAACTTCTTGCGTTGAACATGCCTTATGGTGGAATAGATGCTGGCAAATTCATAGATGATAATTGGAAAAATCCCAAAGAAATGATTAAATTAAATAATGCATTAATAAAATTACTCCAATTTGGTATTATTCCGATGAATAAAGCAGGTGTTTTTCATTCTGATTTAAAATCATCAAATATATTGGTGAGAGAAGAAAACGACAGATTATATGCTAGGCTAATTGATTGGGGATTATCTGCTTCATATACTAGCGACGGTAGTCAAATTCCTAAAGTATTATTGAATAGGCCATTTCAATATAATATTCCGTATTCCAATATACTTTTTAATTCTTTATTTTCAAAAATGTATAAAGCTTTTTTGGAAAAAAATCCTGCGCCTGATTATTATACCCTTAGAACATTTGTAATAAATTATGTTCTTAAGTGGGTTGAAGAAAGAGGACCAGGTCATTTAAAAACAATGAATGTTATTTGTCAGAATTTATTTGGGAATGAATTTAAAAATATCGATGATTCATTTAAAGGAGACCTTATTGAGTATGATTTTACCTTTTATTTTATTTTTGAATATATAACAAAAATACTTCAAAAATTTACAAAAGATGGTGAATTTGATACAATAACATACTTTACTGAGGTTTTTTTGAAAAATGTGGATGTATGGGGATTAGTTCTATCTTATATACCTATTGTTGAAAATATTTTAAACTCAAAAATAAGTAAAAAATATTTATCATCAAAAAACAACATAATAAATCGTATAAAAGAATTAATGTTAATTTTAATTTATTCAAGTGATTATGCTATTAATGTAACTCTTGTTTTAGAAAAATTGCATGATTTAAATTCACTATTTGTTTATTTAAATAAAGATACACATCACATGACTTCTACTTCTGATTTTTCAGAAAAACATGCAACTGCAATTGCATCTGCGCCTATTAAAGAATCTATTAAGGAAACAATAAATGAAAATAAATCAATGAGTAAAAAAAATATTTCTGTTGCAGGGTCACTATCATTAGCAACTCGAAAAAAAATAAAAAAGAAAAAATTTCACAAAATGATAATAAAAACTTTAAGAAATATTAAAAATACACATAGCAGAAGAGCATGGTTATAATTGATTTATTTAATTATTTATAAAAATATTATATTATAATATAATATAATGAGTCGCAAAAGCAGAAGTAATCGCATGATGAAAATGGGTGGATATGGAGACCATAATTCTGGAAAAGGTGCATATCTTTATGGTGGAAGAAGACGGTCGCGTTCTAGAAGAGGAGGTATTATAACACATGGTCAAAATACTCTAAATTACACTCTAAACGGTGGAAGAAGACGGTCGCGTTCTAGAAGAGGAGGTATTATAACACATGGTCAAAATACTCTAAATTACACTCTAAACGGTGGAAGAAGACGGACGCGTTCTAGAAGATGAGGTGCAATAACAAGTTTAAGCAATAGTATATTATATTAGACTTTTGGTAAAGTTGGAGTAGGAATAATTGCTTTAGATTTTCTAAAAACAGAAATTAAAAAACCGGATATTATTAATATACCAATAAACATATCCCAATTTGAAATATACTGTTCATTATAAATTTCTTTAGAATTGTTTATTAATATTGCTGACCCATTACCTTGTCCTTCTAAATTGTTCAAGTAATATTGTAAATTTTTATTTTTTATTTTTTCATTATCTAAACTTTTATTTAAAATTTCAATTTTACTATTTAAAATGCTATTATCTGATGAAATTTTATTTAGTGTTTCAAAAACATCTTTTTTTATTTTATTTATATTCGCAGAATAATTATTGAATATATTTGAATATTCTGCATTTTCAGTGTTTCTATAATAATTAATTGATGCATTTTTATAGTCATCTAAAGCAGGAACTAATTGTTCGCTATAACTTTTTAAATCAAAGTAATTTTGATATATATTATCCAAATCATCCATTTTATATTATTTATATAATAAATTTATTATATAAATAATTATTATTCACAAATAATACATATACACAAATTATACACAAATTATACACAAATTCTATAATAATAACCTTTGATTGCTGTTTTGCTTGGCCGAATAATTTCACAAACTTCTCCAGGCCGTATTCCAATAGCTTGTGCAACTGGGTCAAACCGTGAAATATCAGGAAATTGGGTATCTTCCAAAATATTAAATTTTTTTTTAACAACATTTACTTCATCATTAGACAAAACACGGTGCTCTGGAACAAATGCGTGCTCTAAAATATTAAATTGTAATCTTTGGAGTGTATTAATAATTATTAAAATACCATCTTGCTCCCAAATATGTTTCAATAAATTCATAATTGTTTCATTCATATCATCTTTCACAACAATCATTAGTATATCTTCTTTTGTTAATATTTCTTCCAAATTGAACAAGTCATCAATCATTTCTTGAATATTTTGTGGTCTTAGGGCTTTTGATAAATAATAACTAATATAAATTTTTCTTTTTTCAGAATTTGGATTAGATTTGTTGCTAGGCTTTTCTAAAAGCATATCCAATTGCTTATTTTGAAACATAGCGTTAATTTCATTTATACTAAAATTATTATATTCTTCAATATTATACCCCTGCTTTTTCATTAATTCAAGAAGTATTTTTCTTGATTTATAAACGGATGAAATTAAACTACTTGTATTTTTGGTTGCCATTATAATTATACAATATATTATCGTTTATTTTTTAATTCAATTTTAAAATTAAATTAAATTAAAATATTTTAATTAGAATAATCAAAATACAATTGTTTAACTTTCTTTTTGGCCTCCAAGAGAAATAGTTTTAATTTCTGAATTTTTTGATTCGCTATTATTACTTGTTTCTTCTCCCTCTTCTCCTTCTTTAGGTTGAGCCTTTTCTAATTCTAATATACTTGCGTTATTATTTTCAATATTTTTATTATCTGCAATAACCACCGTTTCTTGATTTTCTATTTTCTTTTTATTTAACATTCTCATTAACGCTAATTTATCTCTTTCAGGTAAAGCATCGAATTTTCTTTGAGTTTCTGGATTAGTTATTTTTGGAAATTGATTTGTTATTTCAGGTGGTGGTGGTCCTTCTGGACTCGGTGGTCTAAAATTACCTGGTTGGCCAAAATTTTGTCGTAGCGGTGGTCCTTCTGGACTTCTCGCTGTATAATAATTAGGCTGTTCAAAATTTGGATATTGCAAACTTAAATTTGGAGGAGGTGGTGGTGGTCCTTCTGGACTCGGTGGTCTATAATTATAATTATAATCATAAGCAGGCGATGTATCATTATTATTTTTAAATTCACCAAAACTAGGCACATAAGCAGGCGATGTTGCTTCAATTTCGGGTAATTCATCGGAATTAGGTTCATATGCAGGTGAAACATCCGGATATAAAAGCAATGGAGAATCATCCTGTACCCATCTTTCTTCAATTTTTTTATTTTTAGTATTTTTTGTATATGTGTCATTATCTTGCTCGCGTATTTTTTTTGATAAGTTATTTTTATAATCACCTATTAATTTTGTCAAGTCCATGTTTTCATCTTGCAATAATTTATTAATATTATTAGAATAAGACATATTCATTAATTGGTCAATATTTTCATCTGTAATAATACGCATTTGAACATTCATAACTTGTAATTCTTGAATTAATAATTTTAATGAATAAGGAACTCTAACTATACTAAAAGACCGACCAAAACGGCTAACATTTTGTATGCTCATTTTAGCATTTGTGCAACCCTCTAGCTGACCGTCAAATTTCACAGGACCATCCGCAGCAGGACTCAAAAATAAGTTTAATTCTTCATTATAAATCGCTATACAACCTGTTTTATTACAAACCGCCATAAAATATTCATCCGCTCTTGTCATAAAAGAATCATTTAAAAATCCTGATGCACCATGTGCCATTACACCATCTCTTTCCATTTCTCCTATTCTTAATCCTCCATCATTAGCTCTTCCTTGCACTGGCTGTCGTGTTAATTGAGTGTTTGGACCTCTTGCTCTGTAATTAATTTTATCTTTTACCATATGTTTCAAACGCATATAATATGTGGGACCTATATAAATTTCTGAATACAACTGTTCTCCTGTCATTCCATTATATAATATTTGATTTCCGCTAGAATGAAAACCAGCATTTACTAAAGCCTTGCCATAAATTGCTGTATTTGGGCCTTTTGTTTGAAATGCAGTGCAATCTCCAAATCCTCCATATGTAACACATACTTTTCCTAATAATGTTTCTATTAATTGTCCAATTGTCATTCGAGATGGTATAGCATGTGGATTAATTATTAAATCTGGTTTTGTTCCATCTGCACAAAATGGCATATCTTCTTCCGGAATAATAAGTCCTATTGTTCCTTTTTGACCACTGCGACTAGCCATTTTATCACCAATTGCAGGAAGTCGCTCTTCGCGAACGCGAACCTTTGCAATGCGAAACCCTTCTTCGCCTTCAGTAATAAATGATTTATCTACAAAACCGAGTTGACCTTTTTTGGGAAATACAGAAGAATCAATAACAACTTCTGTATCTTCTGTATTCGAAGAAACCCTTCCAATTACCACCATTTTATCGTCTAATGCAACATTTTCTCGAATAATTCCGTATTTGTCTAATTGACTATAATCATAACCTGGTTTAATTCCAATAACTTTTTTTGTTGATACATCCGCAAAATAAGAATTACTAGTAGAAGTATTAACCTTTGTGCTTTCTTCTCGAGCTTCATACATTGAATAATAAGTTGTAAGAAACAAACCGCGTTTTACAGAACCCTCATTTATTAAAATAGCATCTTCTACATTATATCCAGTATAAGACATAATAGCAACAATTGCATTAACACCATATGGTTGTTGCTCATTATTAATATAATCCATATAACGCGATTTAACTAAAGGAATTTGACCATAATTTAAAATGACACCCATTTTATCAATGCGCATTTGATAATTAGAATGATAAACTGAGACTGCTTGCTTACTTTGACCACAAGAAAATGAATTGCGAGTAACTGGATTATTTTCTGGAAAAATAATCTGATTTCCCATAACGCCTAATATAAGTGACGGGTCAATTTCCATATTAGTGTAAAATTTATTTTTTTTTAATTCGTTATAATTTGAAGCGATTAATAAGCCTTCTTCTTCAGCAGTATCCAAATAATCAACGACAGATTTATATTTTTCTAAGTTTGTTTCTATTTTTTCAATAGTATTCAAATCGGGATATAACTCTTCCAAATCATATAATTTATTATTTTTATAATTAAAATCAGTTGCTTCATTCTTTTTTTTAAATCCAGAAACGATTTCATCCCAAGTAAAATCACCGCTTAGTATCTTATCTAAAATTTCTTTTCTCTCAATACTCACTTTTCCAAAATCATTTATTTGTTTTTTATCTAAATAATAGACTGGTCTAATTAATCTACCCCCATCCGTATAAATATATATTTCATTGTTTTCATAATCAAAAGACACACTTGTATAAACTGGAATAATACCATTTCTTCTGTATAATTTTATTAAGCTAATTAATTCTAATGGTTTTTCAATGCCTCCAATCCAAATCCCATTTATCATTATTTTTGTTAAACTTCCCAAGTATTCAGAAGAACATTCCTGTAAAATTCTTATTGCTGTTTTTGCTCTCAACCATTTTATTAATGGCCAACAGGAGTATCCACTTGTTATTAATGTGCTAATAGCTAGATGTTTATGCAAACCTATATTGCCACCATCGGGCGTGTCAACAGGGTCAATAAATCCCCATTGAGATGAGTTCAATAAACGAGGACCAACAACCTTTGCACTTGCATCCAAAGGTAAGTTTAATTTTCTTAATTGAGAGATAAATGTATTCCAAGACAATCTATTTAAATCTTGGACGACTCCTATTCGTTTTGTATGAGATTCTGAACCCCAATTTCCTTTGAACGCTTTTCGAATACCTGATTCTACAATGCGGTCCTTAAAATAATCACGATAATTATCTAAAATTAAATCCATGAAATTTTGTTTATATTTGCCAGAATGATAATAATATTGTTTATCTATTTTTTGTCCGATGCTTCTATTTTGAATTAAAAAATATTCACGAAATAAATCATATATTAATGTTCCTGACATTTCAATTCTTTTAAAGCGAAAATTGTCTCTGTCTGTTGGCTTATCATCTTTAGTAAAAACACGCAATAAACGATTTACCATAAAACCAATGTAATAAGCCTTGTCTAAAAAGTTTTTTTCACCAATATGAGGTAAAAAATAGTTCATTAAAATATCTAATACACCTGTAATAGTGCGTCTTTTTGTAAAACTAGCAATATATCTGAGTGCGACTTCTTGATTAAATATTTGATTTGCATCATGAACAGATGGAATAAATAAATCAATATAGGTTTCATTTTTTTTAAGGTCTAGTAAGCAGTATTCAATAATATTTTTATCTGAAATAACCCCCAATGCGCGCATTAAAATAAAAAGTGGAACTGGTTTTCTTACATTTGGCACAGTTACTACAATTTGGTTATTAGAAAGAATTGTTGTTGGTGCAACTATTTTTACAGCCATTGTTCTAATTGGTTTTGATGCGTCTTCGCTTACAGACCGTATTTCAGCAGAGTGACTATACAAGTCATCATCCTTGTTAACTTTAATGTATAACATATTATCTGCAAATTTTTCTTGAGGTATTATTGATTTTTCTTTTCCATCAATAATAAAATAGCCACCATAATCATTTCTACACTCACCCATATTAAAACGAACTTCCGGAGACAACCCTTTTAATATACATAAATTAGATTGAAGCATAATTGGGAAACGACCTAAATATATTTTTTCAAGTAATATTGTATGTGTTTTTTTAATCTCTTCTTCATAAAAAATAAATTCCACTTCAACATCATAATGTATTGTAATGCCATAAGTCATGTTTCTTAATCTTGCATCATTTGGATACATATAATGAGCGCCTCTATTGTTCTCATCATAAATAATAGGTTTTCCAAAATATAACTTATTGCCAGTTTTACCTCCTAAATATAAAGAACACTCGTTTTGGTTTTCATTTTCTGGTGAGGTTTTATCTTCTCTTTCTATAAAACGAACTGGATTATTTTCTTTAAAAATATTGCTTATTCCATAATTAAAAAAATCGTTGTATGAATCTAAATGATGCGCTACTAAATTATAGGGATTGTCTTTAAAATATTTATCAATAAGCTTCCATGAAATATTTGATATATCTTTATCCATATGTATATTATAATTACATATAATTTACATATAACTTTAACCCTTTCATCTCCTAAATTTATAATAAGCCAAATTGAATCCTAATAATGTTAATATCATAAATTTATTATTTGAATTTAATAATATTAGCGAAATAGTAATAAACTAAACTGAAAGTTTAAAAAAATAAAAATAATAAAAATAACATTTTTCAAGAGAGTGAAAAAGATAAATTAGTTTTTTTTATATTTTTATTATCGTTTTCAAAATATAAATAATGTTTAGTAGTTTATTGTGTAAAAATCGATTTTCAAATAATAATACCATAAAAATTTATATGAACGAATCAATAAAAAAATATATGAATGATTCAACTAATAAATATTTAAATAAAGAAATGGAAAAAAAAATAACTATTGAAAAAGAAGTTAATGAATCAATTAATAAAATATTACAATCGTTAAATTCATTTGACTCATTAGAATCATTAAACACGCAAAAATCATTAAAATCATCAGAAATAATGCATGTATCTAATATTGTTGATAATAATAATGTATTAAGAATTTATTGGCTACCTATATTTATTCTTATTTTTACAGGTTATAAACAATTAATTAATATTTGTAAAAAATAAATTATATGATTTACAATTATATAATTTATTTTTATATTTTATTTTTATATAGTAATGGGAACAGAAAGTGAATCTTCACAAATATTAAAATTGCAAGTGTTAGAAAATGAATACAAATTAACACTTACACAATATAAACAAGCATATACAGATTATATTTCTTCTTTAAAAAATATTACATCTACTTCTTTAAGTTCTGCTGCTAATATGCAAAAAATCAACAAAATAAGTGAATTAAACGATAAATTAACAGATTTAAATCTTCAAATACAATCTTTATCAAATTTCCTTTTACCATATGCAAATAATAATATACAAGAAAATAACGATAAATCAAAATTATTAAATGATAAATATAGAATATTAGTGAAAGAAAAAATTAAAATAAATGATACAATGAATGAATATAAAAAGTTAACGCAAGAGTATAACGACAATAATATATATGTAGAACAAAAATATTCTACCTTTATTTTGTGGGTTATATTTGCAATACTAATAATATATTATATAATAAAATTACAATTTTTTCCAAATGTTGAACATAATTTTATTCGCTTTACATTTTGGTTTGTAATCGCAGTTTTATTTTTTGTTGTAACTACTCATTTAAATTCTGCACCTGGTTTTTTACTATGGGGTACAATAATAACAATAGTTTGTTTTATACAATTGAAAATTTTACCTTCGCCTTAATTTACTTTTGCTTTTATTAGTAATTTTGTAAATATAATTTTATTTTTTGTATGTTTAATATAATGGCAGACAATGATAATTCAAATTATTCATCGATAAATAATAATGATGAATCAAAATTAGAAAAAACAATATCAGACCAAGGAATTAAATTTAAGAAGTATCAAAAAAAAATTGAAAAAAAAACAGAAAAAAAAAACTTATTATTTGAAGGTTTTCGGGGATTAGAAGGAAACTTATATGATGGTCCTGTAACAAGTTTAAATCTTGGTTTAAATTTAGATTTACAAAATACTGATAATTTAATAAATAAAACAAATAAAAATGTTACCTATCAAATTGCTGAATTACAAAAATTACAACAACAATTTAATACCATTTTAGATAAATATGAAAATTCAAATGAAATATATTTAAATAACATAAATAAAGAGTCAATTAATTTATCAAATGATATTGCAAACACAAATGTATATGTAAATCAAATGGTGAATAATGCAAAAAGCAAATATGTAGGATGTTGGAAAGATGGTGGATTTGACAATCCAACAAATCCAATGCCTAGAGCAATGACAACCGTGCCACCGTATGATGAAACTAGATATGTTAAATATGATGATTGTAAGCAGCACGCAGTTAATACTGGATTTAAATATTTTGCTTTACAAAATAAAAATGCAAGTGGATTGGGGCAATGTTTTTTAAGTAACAATTTAGCTGATTCTGAAAAATATGGCGTTGCCACAAATGATAACGCAATTCCTTTATGGGCATCAGGAACAAACGGAAAAGGAGGTAATACAGCAGAATTACTTACTAGTGGTAGTTTGATAGTGAAAGATACAACCGGTAATGTTATTTTTCAAACACCATCAGTTCCATATTGTACGACAGGTTATGGTGTAACTAGAAAAGCAGACGCATGGGGAAATGATATTGGGTTTTTTTCAGGTGGCATAGTTGATGTTCAATATTGTAAAAATAAATGTGATGAAAATTATAATTGCACAGGGTTTGCAATGGATACCGGTTCTAATCATGCATGCTGGATAAAAACAAATGTAAATCGTTTAAAACCCAGTAATAATAGAGACACATATGCAAAATACCCAGTTCAATCTATTAGAAATTTTTGTAATTTTAAACTGATTTTACAAGATGATGGAAATATGTGTGTTTATCCACTAACTTCTACAACTGCTGTATGGGCATCAGGAACAAATGGAAGACAGAGAATTTCAAACCCTAATTATTCTGCATCGCATGGTAAATATGGATTATCTTATTTACTTTCAGGACAAGTTTTAGCAAAAGGGGAATGGATTGGTTCGGTCACTGGTAATATTAAATTAATAATGCAAACAGATGGTAATTTGGTTTTGTATACATCAAATCCATCAACAAGTTGTACAAAATCTACAGATGGTAATATTTATGGTGGTGGTTTTTCCAATGCTATATATGAATTGGATAAAGTAGGCATTATGAGCAATTATGGAAAACTAGGTTATGTAGATAAAGATTTAAAAGTATCCGAATATCCTGCTTCAATGTTTTCTATTAATCCTACTACAAAATTGCCAGTTATAAGTAATAGCACAAGTTGTCCAAAAAATTCAATTAATATTGATACTTTACAATGGGGTAAAATTAGTAAAACAAATGTTCCAATGACACCAAGTACTATTTGTGTATTAAAAGATACCCGCAAGTATGACCAAAATACACGAGAAGAATTAAAAAAATATTTAGCTATTATTGCAAAAAAAATAGTTGATAAAATTATTTATTTAAAATCGTTGAATGTGGATTTAGTAAATCAAATGGGAATGGATAAAAACACATTAAAGCGTGAATTAGAAACATATCAAAGATATAATGATAAATTCAATAATTATGATAATAGTGAAAATGCAAATATATCCGGAATATTAAAAGATACTAATATAGTTGTTTTGCAAGAAAATTATGATTATTTATTTTGGAGTATTTTAGCTGTTGCTATAGTTGTAATAACAATAAATACAATAAAAAAATAAAAGATAAATAGAAAAATAAGTATTATATATTATTAATTTTAATCTATTAATATATAATATACATGAATACACCAAATATGGCGCCATTTCAAAACAAAATAATAGAAGGTTTAAATAATCGTAATAATAATGAAGACTTAGATGACCAAACATTAGAAAATATTCAGCAACTTCAAGAAATTGAAAAAAGCTATTTTTCACAATTATCTACTGGTTTGGCAAATAACACAATTTCTGAATCTGATAAACAAAAAATTGTTAACAAAATAAATGAAATATCACAAATGCGTATTAATCTATACAAAAATTTAAATAATATGTATTCATTTTACTATAACAATGTGTCAATAAATAAAAATACAATCGGTAAACAAAGTGAAACAATCGTAATTGTTGAAAATGAATTAAACCAAGCAAAGAAAAGATTGAAAGAATTAGAACAAGAAAAAAATAATAAGTTAAGATTAGTTGAAATTAATAGTTATTATGGAGAACAGTATAATCAGCATTCTATTATTATGAAAATTATTGTTTTTACTTGTATTCCTGTATTAATATTAACATTTTTATTTAATCGTGGAATTATATCTAAAAATTTATATGCGATTTTTATGATTATTGTTGTATTTATAGGTGTTGTTTATTTGTGGAAATATCTCATTTCAGCTATTAATCGTGATAACATGAATTATCAAGAATATGACTGGAATTTTAAACCTGAAAACGCGCCTTCAGTAGATACAACAAAAATGGATATTAAAAATCCATGGGCATCACCAGCCTCTTCTACATTGACATGCACTGGCCAAGAATGTTGTGATGATGGATATACTTATAATAAATTAGCAAATAAATGTCTTGTAACCGGTACATAGTAAATTATGCATGTCAAAATAAAAATAAATAATAACAAATAATAATATATAATAAAATGGACAATTTAAATAATATAAATAGTTTAATATCAAAAGTTAATAATGTATTAAGTAAATCCGCACAAACCCAACAACAAAATAATGATGTAATAACAAAACCATATAGTCAAAATGAAAAAATTATAAATAATGTTGATAATAATGTAAATGAAATATTAAAAACTGTAAATAAAAGCATAAATGATTCAATGACATCAAACAATGCTTTAGCTACTTTAAAAACAAATTACAAAAATGTTTTAGAATTATATTTAACTTACTTAAAAAAAAATGAAGTTTTAGAAGAAAAAATAAAAAAATATGAAATAAATACTACTACAAACGATAGAAAAACATTTTATGAAGTTCAAAATTATGATATATTAAAATACTGGTATAAAATCTGGTGGTGGATTTATTTTATATTAGTAATAACACTTGCATTAGGAATTTTTTTAACAAAAAGTCAATATTCATTTCGGTATAAATTTATATCATTATTATTATTCATACTATATCCTTTTGTTATTGATTATATTGTTTTATATTTATTAAAATGGTTATTACAATTACAATCATTTTTACCAAAAAATGTTTATACTACAATATAAATAAAAATTTATTTTTATAATTTTTTATAATTTTTTATATTTTTTTATAATTTTTTATAATTTTTTATAATTTTTTATAATTTTTTACAATTTATTTTTTATAAATCGAATAAATCATTTGTTTCATCATCTTTATCATATAATATTTCCACTCCGTGCCATCCATCTTTTTTAGCTTTACCGAACTTATTATCCATATACTCATAAAGCTCAACACCCTTCGGCATTTTTCGATTTCCTTGTTGTTCTTGAAACCACAATTTAAATTGTTCAAAAAGTTCTCCTTTTTTAACTGTTTTATCCGCCCGAATACCAACCATGTCTGCAACAAATGCTGAAATATGGTCTTGTCCTTGTCTGTATTTATTGGAAGACGCTTTTACAACATCACACTCTGAAACAACCCCTTGCTTATCAAATGCCATTTTAATTAGCATACTAATGAATACTTCAGCCCAAACTTTTAATTTATCCTTCAAATTTAAGTCTTTTGGAAATTGATAAGGATTATCTGATAATTGAAAAGATTCACCAGGATTTACAAACTTGGATAAGAAATCACAAATACGAATGCGCCTCCATGTTCCATCATCATTGCTCATCACCTCAAACAATGTATTTGTACACAATACCAAATGAAATTGAATTGGAAATGTTTCCTGTTCATGATAAAGTGCTCTGCCTGATAATGTAGAATCACCTGTAAGTTGTTTCATCATACCTTCATTAATTCTAGCATCTTTTGACGGCTCTTGCATAACCGCATAACGCACACCTTTTAACTGAATAATTTCTGATGATGTTCCACCTATACCCGGTCTTTTTTCAGTAACTAATGTAACTGGAACAGTGCCATAATAGTCTCCAAGAGCATAACTCATCAAATCTGTGCACATTGATTTTCCATTACTTCCACTACCCCTGTAAATATTAAATGTTTGATTAATATTTTCACCAATCAATACAGATGCTAAATGCTCCCACATATAGGTATTCAATGATTTAATAGGAAAGAGCTCTTCCATAAATTTAAGTATTTCTTCGCTCATTTTTCCATGCTTCTCTAAATCAAAAGGTTCATAATTAATATTTGTCGATTTTGTAATATAATCCAATGGCATACCATCTCTGAAAATACGGTTTTTAATATCTACCACTCCATTTTTAAAGCACATCAACCATTTATTTGAGTCCATATTTTTGTCAAAATCTTTGTCATAAAATAAGGCTGCAGCCTCACGCATAATATTGTTTTTATCATTTGTTCTCTTTAATTTTGAGGAAATTTCTGAACCATTTTTAACTCTTTTACTCATGCTTACATATCTCTCATCCGTTGAGTCATAATGTTGCATCTCATTCATCCATGAATTTACTTTAAATTGATATGCGTTATACATTTCAACGGAAATAAACATTCTCAATGATTCCCCTCTATCAATTTCCCATCTGTGGTCTTTAAATACATACCAGGTTTTATTCACTAAACTACTGCATATATATTTATCCTTGCACATTTGATGCAAAACAATAGCGAAATCAAATTCTGTTGGACACGATAATGTTTCCTCTATATAATAATCGCGCGTAGTTTTTTTTATTCTTTCATAATCTTCAAACGCGTCTTGCTTTGCCCAATACATAATCGACCTCATTGTTACACCATTCGGCTTATCTTTAAAATATCGTGTCCATTGAAAGTATAAATTAGGAATTGTGCTATAATCAAAATCGGATGCCTTACTTCTTAACATGACCCATGATAAGAATAATCTTTCATCTGTTTGTTTTAACGCAAAAGCTACTGACCGATTGAGTAAATGTGAACCAGGTTCATAATATTTTCCAGGTAAAATTTGCGTATATTCATGAGCTTCTTTTATATGATATTCATTAAATGTAAGCTCATTCATTATTTTATCAACAGCTTTCTTAAGTTTATCAGAATCCACTATTTCTTCCAATTGAATATTATTGTCTGAATCATCATTATTGCATAATAATTTTATTTTGCTTTTACTATTCGGTTTTTTTATTTTTTTTGTTCCGTCCTTTAACCGCGCATCATATTCTTCTCTTATTTTTGTATTTAATTCAAATTTAACATGCTCATCATATTGAACTGATAATTTATACAAATCTTTTGATAAGTCAATTTCCAATACTTTTCTTTCTTCCAACATAAATTCACCGTCTCGCGAATCATATGAAACCAAATAATACTGCGTTAATTCATATGCTTGATGACCGGGTTTTCTAGAACCATACATTTGCCAATTTGTAGTCCCTTTACTAATTCCCTCGTCAAAAACAGTTTCCCAATCGTTTATTAATGGTAGTTCCCAAATATCTCCAATTTTAGAAATAATTCTATCACGCAATATCGTCTGCAAAACATGGTCCATTTGAATACCTATAATTATATGAACACCATCTTTTGTCAAACTACCATCGGCTAACCTATTTACATCAGGTTTTTCAAAAACATAAACAGGAAATATTTTATTTGGTTCAAAAACGAAAAATTCCTTAAGTTCTTCCAAATAAAGTAAATTTATCAGGTCAAGAATATGCTCTTTAGAATGTTGCCGCTTATCAATATCATACTTGTATTTTAAATCTAAATCAATAGTAATTGCACCTTCATTTAACTGCTTTTCTGTCAAATATTCAAGCTTTTTATTCACAAAAACATGTTGAAAATATAAATTCATAAATTCTCTTTGCATTTCTCGAGGTATAATATAAGCGCCTCCATAAATATTTAATTCCTTACTTCCGATTTTTGTGTGTGTCGGAGTAACCGATTGTTTCGAATCTGTATTATCATGTTTATTGCTGTGCTTAGCAAGAAATTCATTTAAATCTTTAAATTTTGATGTGTAGCTCATTGTCTTTTTGTTAATATTATAAGGCAACATTTTTCTATTTCAGTTTTTTTAAATATTTAATAAATATTCATTAAATATTTATATTGGTGATAATATTTTTATATGCATTTGTTATGATACAATCCATTCCTATTTTTATCCTGCTGATTCATATTTTTCACAGGATGAAATATTTGATTTTTATTGAAATCCGCGGGTATCCATTCTCTTCTCCAAAAAAGTTGACCCATTTCTTCACAAGTCTCGTATATCAAATTATTGTAATGTGCAATGGATGGAAACATTGCCTCTATAAAAAAAAGTTTTTTATTTGTTATAACATATTGATTCAAATGAAATAATAATTTGTTGGATAATCGAACCGCACAAATTGGTGTGTGAAAATAAGGAGGCGAAAAGTGAATATGTATTGCTGGCCAAAACCATTTCCATTCATCCTCTTTCGGTTCTGGATTTTTCTCTTTACATAAAATATCAGAATCAGGATATTTTGTATCAATATTTAAAATGGTATTTTCATCATAAAAAAAACAATCATCCTCAAAAAACCATATATTTTCATAACTTACATCTATATTCGTAAAATAATACAATGCTCTATCCCAAGCAATAATTTCATTGAATTTCAATGAAGATGTTGGCATGTAACTGGAATGAATATAACCACTATTTATACAATCATCGTTTTTTACTTTGATGAAATTTATATTCGAATATTTCTCTTCATATATTTGTGTATCAAAATCAATATTATCTAATACAACATAAATATCATACTTTTGACTTGTAAATTTTGACAAAAATTTCATCCATATTTCATTTGGATTTATTGTTAATAAACAAATTGCGTTTATCATTTTTTTATATGATTATATTTTTTATATGTTTATATTTTTTATATGATTATATTTTTTATATGTTTATATTTTTTATATGATTATATTTTTTATATGATTATATTTTTTATATTATTATGAAAATAAACATAAATATAAATTATCTAATATAACTACTAGCCAAAATAAGGATGACTGAACAAAAAAATGTTATTATTTCAAAAGAATCTATTACTCGCTTATTGAGAGATGTTAAAAATATAATTAAAAATCCATTAATTGACAACGGCATTTATTATGTTCATGATGATGAAGATTTATTAAAGGGATATGCAATGATTGTAGGACCATCCGAAACACCATATTTTGGTGGTTTTTATTTTTTTGAATTTCATTTTCCATACGATTATCCGCACAGTCCACCAACCGTAAAATATATGACAAATGGAGACAATATTCGTTTTAACCCCAATTTATATACAAATGGAAAAGTCTGTATTTCTTTATTAAATACCTGGAGGGGAGAACAATGGACATCATGCCAAAATATTTCATCTGTATTGCTTAATTTATGTACACTTTTATGTAAAGACCCATTATTAAATGAACCTGGTGTAACTAAAACTCATTCTGATTTTAATAAGTATACCAGTATTGTAGAATATAAAAATATAGAAATTGCAATTTTGAGAATGATAACGAAAAATCCAAGTTCTTTTAATGAAAAATTTAATATTTTTTACTCATATTTAAAGGAAAATTTTATTAAAAACCATAGCACGGTTTTGAAATATTTACTGGAAAAGTCTAATAATGAAAAAGCGCCTATTATAGTAAATACTAGTATGTATGCGATGAATGTTGAAATTAATTATAAAAAATTATACAAAAAATATGTAGAAATATCAAAAGATATTGTTTCAAATGAGATTGTTTCAAATATTGTTTCAAATAATGATATTAATAATTTTATTTAAAATTGAATTAAATAAATAATGTAAATGTATATATTATAAATCAAAATGCACTTCTGCACTGTATGCCAAAATATGTATTATATCAGATTAGATTCTGAAAATCCAAACAAGCTAGTCTATTATTGTAGAAATTGTGGGAATGAAGATGATACATTAACGGTAGAAAATGTGTCTGTTTCGAAAACTCAAATTACTAGAAGTAATCAAAAATTTGCACACATTATCAATAAATATACAAAATTAGACCCAACATTGCCTCGTATAAACAAAATTAAATGTCCCAATGGTGATTGTGAGACAAATAAGTCGGAAGGAGCAGAAAGAGAAATAATTTATATTCGTTATGATGATGTAAATATGAATTATGTTTATTTGTGTAGCACATGTGATACTGTTTGGAAAACAGATGAACAAAAATAATATTATTTATAATAAAAATTGATAAATAATATTAAAAGTATCTTTAGTAATATTAATAAAACATGGAAAATCCTGAAGAATTTCAAAATGGAGGTGATGAAGATTATGATACTGATGATACCGCTTCTGATTCTAGCACAGAAACAGAAGAAGAAGAGGAATTTGTAGATATTGAAGGAGGTAGTAAAGACGACCCTTTTGATAACGAAGACATTGATTTAGTTGATGAAAAAATAGAAAAACAGGAAAATGACGAAGATGAAATTGATAATGATGAAATTGAAGAATCAAATAAAAAACTAGAAAACCATTTATCTAATATAATAAATCCTTCGGCACCTATTTTGGGTTCAGATGACGATGATGACGACGACGAAGATGAAATGGACGAATCTTATTTGCAAAAATTTGATGCAAGCATTAACAAAAATTACATAACAGATTTTCACCCAGAATGCGTAATAAATAATTATGATGAAATTATCGGTTTAACAAAAATAATAAGAGATACCGATAATAATATCATTGACGATTTACATAAAACATTGCCTTATTTAACAAAATATGAAAAGGCGAGGGTGTTAGGTCAACGAGCAAAACAAATCAATTCAGGAGCAAAAGTTTTTGTAAAAGTTCCTGATAATATTATAGATGGATATTTAGTTGCTGAATTGGAATTAGCACAAAAAAGAATCCCATTTATTATTCGCCGTCCTACTCCAGGTGGTGGTTGCGAGTATTGGAATTTAAAAGATTTGGAATTAATTCAATTTTAAATATTTTACTTTTTATTTTCACTAATTGTAATTCCATAAATAAAAATATTTTTATAATTCTTTAAATTCTTATAATTTTTATAATCCATATAATCTAAATAATTTTTATAATCCATATAATCCATAAAATTATATTTTTTTATTGAAAATATATTTTTATAATTTACAATCGATGTGTTTCTCTTTTTCTCTAATAATTTTTTATTTTCAAAATACTTTTTAGTGCTAGAATGATGGTGACAATATCTTTTTACAATCAATGAAAACAATGGAGTAAATAAATTCACTTTCATTTTTTTATTTACCTATTGCTTTATCTTTAATTTCGTTTTTTACACATATAATTCTTACATGGTTATATTAATGAAGGCAGCATTATGTTTTATTATAAGTTATGAGCATACCTTAAATAAGGAACAAATATGGAAAGATTGGGTTGAACCAAATAAAGACATTATTAATGTTTATTTTCACTACAAAGATTATGATTCTATAAAATCAGAATGGATTAAAAAAAATGCATTACCTAAAAAATATTTAGTCAAAACAGATTATTTACATATTGTTCCGGCTTATTTAACTCTTATGCTTTATGGTATTACAAATGATGCAAATAATCAATGGTTTTGTTTTTTGACAGAAACATGTGTTCCAATTATTTCACCACTTAAATTTAGAGAACTTTTTTTTGAAAATTATCAATACTCATTTATGAGTTGGAAAAAAGCATGGTGGAACACAACATTAGTAAAAAGAGCAAATTTACATTATTTACAACAACAATTTCATTTAGCTAATACTCCTTGGTTTATTTTAAATCGCCAAGATGCTCACAGATGCATTCATTATTCTCAAATTAATAAAAATATTTACAATTTAATTTGTCAAGGAGATGTCGCTAATGAAAGCATATTTTCTATTATGTTATATGCTAAAAATAGTTTAAAAATGGTAAAAAATGAAGATACTACTGCAACTGATTGGTCACGCATGATGAATTCTACTAGTCCATATTTATTTAAAGATGGCTCTTTAAAAGATAAATCATTTATAGATGATTTTCTTAAAAAAAATAAAAATACTATTTTTCTTAGAAAAGTGGATAAAAGTTTTCCAAATTCAGTGCTGCAAGAATATATAACAAAGGAAGATAATGATACACCCTTAATTACAAAAAGAAAAAATAAAATTTTTTGGTTACATAAAAAATTTCTATTTTTAAAATATTTATATTTAATGCAATCTTATTTCAAATTATTATTTTTTCCTTTCGTTATTTTTTTTTCTGCAAATATATTTTATAATTATGTTCAATCATTATTAGCAACAAATAAGCAATAAACCATAAATCATAAATAAATTAGCATTTCCATCTATTTCCACATTCTATACAAGTAACAAATGTGGTCATCGGTTCATCTGCGGACCTTGTTTGCATTTGGTAATAAGTACATTTATTCGAATGACATTTTCTGCATTTAAATGTATCGGTTGCCGCTTCAATTGTTGTTTCATACTTATTTTTATCTCTCTTTATTTTTTCTTGAATCATAATTTCCCATTTTTCAGGTTTTATTTCTTGATGTGTCATAAAAGCCACATTATGTGATTTAACGCTTCCATTTTCTATTAGGTTTAACAATTTTGAATTCTTCAAATTAATATATACACTTCGTAATTTATCGATATAAATTTGAACAAAATATGAATTATCCCATTTTTTAACTACTTTTCTATTGGCAGCTTCTTTCAATGAATAGTTATATATACCTCTTTCCATATTTCGACTTTTTTTTTCATTATTGATAAATTCATTTAATTTAATGCAAATATTTTTTCTGAATGTTTCGGGGTTTTCAACTTTACGCATTGTTGTATTAGATTTAATTGTATTTTTTATATTTAAATCTAAATCAATTTTATTATATTTTATTTTATTATATTGGTTTTTATTCTTCATCACTATATTCTTCTTCACTTAATTCAGAACCAATATCATTTAATTCTAATTCTTCTATTACCGCATTATTATCATTTTTTTTACTTTTATTTTTAATATTATAGTGATTGTTATCATCATCATTGTCATTGTCATCATTGTCATCATCATTGTCATCATCATCTGTATCTGAATCTTCGTCTTTATCATCACTATTATCACTATCTACTACAAAACCATCTTTTAAATAACCATGTTTCGTTTTTTTATGTGCAGGAATATTTTCCAATTCATCTTCTTCTATATCATCATTTATAGCAGTAACTGCTAAATCTTCAAACCCACCAAATAATTTTTCATACATTTTTTCCCACAAATCTAATGATAGTGAAACTAGCTCTTTTCTTCCATCATCTTTTACTAGCGAACATACTAAAACACAATTACCAAAAAATAATGTATTATCTATTGGTGGAGGAAAATCATATTTATTTTCGGTATTTGCCTTACCTTCTGTCTTACCATAAACCGAAACATTGTATTTTTTTCCTTCTATTTTAATTTTCCATTCAATGTTTTTTTCAAAACCGTCATTTTTTTTAAAGCTGCATTTCTTATACAACTCATCTTCCTTATAATCTTTAATAACCAAATATTTTAATGAACCTAATTTTTCAACAATTATAACTCCTAAGATTTGTGCCATTTATATATTTATAATTTTATAAAACTGTTTAAATAGTTTATAAATATATATTTTATATAATGATAAAAAATAGAAAAAACGACAAAAGTAAAAGCATCTTAAATGCAAAAAATATTGAAAATTCTAGAATTTATATAAATAATTATAATCCAATAAATATTACAAAACAATTATTAGAAAAATTAGATAAACATTTAAAATTTACAAAAACACATGCTCAATTATTTAGTTCATCTGGTATTTATAATATTAAAAATAACAAAATTTTTAAAATAACTCCAAAAGATAAACCTATAGAAAATAAAATTTTTAATGGACAAAAACTAATTATAGATAAAAGTTTTTTTGAAGAAGAAACCATAATATCTCAAATTCCTATGGTTTATCATGAAAAAAATATAA
>Ga0209401_1000352_pt1 | contig 31610 bp, 23 predicted proteins | sample M_140807_MF_Meta_FD_187318 | JGI IMG/M metagenome (GOLD analysis project Ga0209401, IMG submission 187318) | Freshwater microbial communities from Lake Montjoie, Canada to study carbon cycling - M_140807_MF_MetaG (SPAdes) (version 2) | ecosystem: Environmental > Aquatic > Freshwater > Lake... | reverse complement strand
CGTAATCGGAATAGAAAAGGGTCACGAACCGATGCGAATGAGCCAGGTCCTCCTGGGCTAACTGGTTGAGGTCGTGGAGAATCCGATCCGGCGGCAGGCCGCTGAGCACCTCAGCCCGCAGCATGCCCCGCAGCAGGGTCATCAGCAGGCCGGCGGGCACCCCCTTGCCCATCACATCGCCCATCACCAGGGCCCAGCGTCCCCGCTCGCGGCGCCGGCCGATCGCCTGGGGACGGGTTGGGATGAAGTCGTAATAGTCGCCGCCCAACTGGAAAGCCGGACGGCAGCTTGCGGCCAGGTCCACCCCCTCAATCGTGGGGCAATGGTCGGGAAGCAGCTGGGCCTGGATCTCGGCACCGATGCTCAGCTGGCGATCGATGCGCTCATGGCGGCGCATGTCCTCCTGGAGGAGTTCATTCTCCAGGGCCACACCGGTGAGGTCGGCCACCAGTTGAAAATGGCGACGGTGCACCTCGCTCCAGCTGAAGGCACGCCGAGCGCTGAATACATAGAGGCGACCCCGCATGCGGCTGCGGGCCACCACCGAGGTGGCGATCACCCGAGCCGGGCCGAGCAGGCGATGCAGCAGGGGGTCGAGCAGCCCCACCACCGCCTCATCGTCGGCCTGGGCCTGGAGCTGGCTGTCGCTGAGGGCGGCGAGCTGGCGCAGCACCTCGGCGCAGCCCTCCCCCGGGGAAGCCTGCAGCTGCTCCCGCCAGAGACGCCCATCAGGGTGGAAGACCACCAGCACGGCCCCCTCGGCCTCCACCAGCCGGGAGGCGACCACCGGCACCAGCTCGAGAAAACGCCTGAGATTGGTAAAGCTGCGTAGGGCGAAGGCCAGGGAAGCCAGCAATTCCTGGTTGCGGCGCTGCTCCCGGTTGAGACTGTCGAGCAGTTGACGCACCGAGGCGATTGCCGACAGGCCCTGGGCGGACGCAGGGAAGGGAAGGGAGGATTCAGTGCCCGCAGGGTCCGGGGGAAGCGAAGCGGGCTCACCCACGGGGTCGCCCCCCTGGTCGGACGCGGCAGGAACGATTCCACCGGCCGCGAGCGCTCCACCGGCGGGAAGGGAACCGGCGGGTGAAGGGGCAGCCGAGGGGGCGGGGGAACGGTGGGGCGGCTGGCTGCCCAAGGAGCGGCCGTGAAGGACCCGAAAGGTAGCAGCGTTCCCGGGGTTCGTTGGGTTGGCCGGGCCGGGGACCCCGCCTAGCCTGCAACGGAGGCCCAGGATGTCCATGGCTTTTTCCACCGCAGCGGCCGAAGAGGTGCTGCTGCCCCTGGCGCAGGCCACCACCCTGCTGCTGGAATCCCTCTCGGTGCTTACGGTGCTGACCGGCCTGCTGGCGATCAGCCGCAATGCCCTGCCCCGGCTGGGGCGGCGGCTGCCGCAGCGGCCCTCGAACCAGGCGCGGCTCACCTTCGGCAGCTGGCTGGCCCTGGCCCTGGAGTTCCAGCTGGGGGCCGACATTGTGGCCACCACGGTGAGCCCCTCCCCCACCCACCTGATCCAGCTGGGGGTGGTGGCGCTGATCCGCACCTTCCTCAACATCTTTCTGAGCCGCGAAATCGAGGCGGAACGGCGGCTGGAGGAGGAGCAGGAACGAAGGGGGCCCTGGGCGGAGGATCGGGTTTGACTACCACGATCGACCCAAGGAGTTCGGGCGAAGGGGTGCGCAACTTGGCCCGCCCGCCGGGCCGGCCGCCGGCTCGGGACATGGTGTGGATCCCGGGCGGCACCTTCCAGATGGGCTCGGATCACCACTACACCGAAGAGGCCCCGGCCCATCCGGTGGAGGTGGATGGCTTCTGGATCGACCGCACCACGGTGACCAACGCCCAGTACCGGAAGTTTGTGAAGGCCACGGGCCACATCACCCTGGCGGAGCGGCCCGCCGATCCAGCCGATTACCCGCAAGCCCAACCGGAGCTGCTGGAACCAGCCTCGATCGTGTTCGTGCCACCGCCAGGGCCGGTGGGCCAGGGCGATCCCTATCGCTGGTGGCAGTACGTGGCGGGGGCGAACTGGCGCCATCCGGAGGGGCCGGGCAGTTCGATCAAGGGCCGCGATCACCACCCGGTGGTGCACATCGCCCATGCCGATGCCCTGGCCTACGCCAGCTGGGCGGGCAAGGCGCTGCCGTCGGAGGCGGAATGGGAGCGGGCGGCCTGGGGGGGCCTGGAGGGGGCGGAGTTTGCCTGGGGCGAGGAGCTCCATCCCAGCGGACGAATGCTGGCCAACACCTGGCAGGGCACCTTCCCGCACCACAACAGCCGCGCCGATGGCTGGGAGGGCACCGCACCGGTGGGCTGCTACGCCCCCAACGGCTACGGCCTCCTCGACATGATCGGCAACGTGTGGGAGTGGACCGACGATTGGTACCAGGAGCACAGGGTCCGGCTGGAGGCGGCGCGATCTGCCTCCGGCACGGACAGCGGGCCAAACAGCGGGTCAACAGACCTTGTCCTTGGGCCTGGCAACTCGGCCGAAACCCTTCCCCAAGGCTGCTGCGCCAGCCAGCGCAACCCCCGCGGGGCCGCAGACGCCGCCACCAGCGTCGACCCCACCTCCCAGCACGGCTCGATCCCCCGCAAAGCGGTGAAGGGAGGCTCCTTTCTCTGCGCCCCCAGCTACTGCCGCCGCTACCGCCCGGCCGCGCGGATGGCCCAGGGGATCGACACCTCCACCTGCCACCTCGGCTTCCGCTGCATCGTGCGGCCGAGGGCGAGCGACTGAACGGCCGTTTGTTTGATCACGGCCTTAAAGCTCGGCCTCAGGCCGCAGGGCGCCGGCAGATCTGGCGAAACGCTCGAGCAGACTGCCATCTCGGAACCGCCGCAACACCTGGGAAGGACGCTCGCCATAGCGGGCCAGGAAATCGCGGCTGAAGGAGGCCTGGGAGAGGTAGCCGCAGGCCTGGGCCACCTTGGTGAGGCTGCTGGAGGATCCGGATTGCTCCAACTGGGCACGGGCTTTGGCCAGTCGCTGTTGGCGCAGCCACTGCATCGGGCCGCAGCCAAAACGCTGCTTGAAGGCGTATTGCAGGGCCCGGCGGCTGTAGCTGCTGTGCTGCTCCAGCTCCGAAAGGCTGATCGGTTGATCGAGATGGGCCAACAACCAATCCACCAGGTGTTGGTGCAGGAAGGGCTCGCTGATCGGCTCTGGCGCCGTGGCCGCATCCAGCAGATCGGGCACCAGCAGCATCACCACCAACCGACGGATCAGGTCATCGAGGCGCAGCATCGGGTTGATGGCTCCACCGGTCAGGAGGCAGCGCTCGGCGTAAGCCATGGTCTCCATCAGCAGGTTGTGGAGGTTCTCGATGCGGGGATCGGCCCGACGGCTCAAGACGGCCGGTCGCTCCAGAGCCGTGCGCAGCGGCAGGGGATCGAAACCGGGGCCACCGATGGCAAGGGCCACCGGCAGCAGAGAATCGGGAGAAAAACTAATCACCACACCCGAACACCTGGTGGTGACCACCTTGATCCTGGCCTGGGCAGAAGGAATAAACAGGCAGGAGGAGCGGGTGGTGTAGGTCTGCCCCTCGATCGTGAAGGCATTGACGCCCGCCACGTAAGGCAAGATCAGTTGAGACTCACACTTTTGCTCCACCTCCCCATCGATGCCGGAGCCCCAGGTGGACAGCAGGGTGAGATCGCCAAGGCGTACGAAACCCGATTGGTTCACGAAGGGCTGATCGCGCAGCGGATGGTCCCAGCGGTGAACATGGAAGGGCAGAAATGTGCCTACGACACTTCCATGCCCAGCGGGATCACTGGATACGAGGGAGGCCCCTGGCAGCTTGATAAAGGGAAGCGATCCAATGCTTTCAATGAGCCCTGCCTGCATCAATCGTGCTGCTTCCACAGGCATCTTTAGGCAATTTTACTCATGTCGCCAACCGAAAGCGAAAAAACGCAATAACTTCCCATGGGCGCAATCGTGGCTCGTGATGGCGCCAAGAACCAAAGGGCCTTGGCGATCAACACCGATCAACTCCGCCGTCATTTCGTTGCTCACACCCGGGCCTGCCCCTCACCTGGCGTGGCTCAAGCTGCAGGGTTTGAGCCTGGGTCAGGGGGAAAGCGCCGGCCGCCTCGGAAGCGTGGATTTTGCGGTGTTGCTGCCTGAGCGGGATCGGAGCGGAGCCCAGCGGTGGCTGGCGGATCTTCAAGCACGGGTGGATGCCTGTGAAACGCTGCGGGCGGCGGGCCTGTCGGTGAGCCAAGGGCTGGCCAATGCCTGGCCGATGACAAGGGCGATGACAAGGCCGACCAGCTACTCCTGCGCGCCGACGCGGCCCTGAGGTGACCGGATTGAAAGGGCTGCAGCTGGCTCTGCTGGTGCGGCGTGAATCCCGGGACAGAGGAGCAAGAGGCTCTTGATTGGAGCGAGTTCACAGCTTGAGCTGGCCTTCTCTGAACGCGGCACCGTGGTGACCGTTGCAAGCCTTCCTGCATGGCCAGCCCCAAGAAAGCGCATAGGGCCCGACAGGACGCGCAACCCGCCGGCCGGCCCGAGGCCAGAACAGTCTGCCCTCGCTACGGTCTCGCTAGAGCCTCCCTCCTGCTCCCATGCCGCTCAACGAATACAAGCCCGGTGCCGCCTTCCCCGGTGTGATCGGCCGCACCGCCGATGTGTCGAGCCCCGCTTGGCCGATGCCCAACCGGGCCAAGGAGGGAGCCCCCAACGTGCTCTACCTGGTGCTCGATGACACGGGCTTCGGGCAACTCGGTTGCTACGGCAGCCCGATCGCCACCCCCAACCTCGATGCCCTGGCGGCCGACGGCCTGCGCTTCAACAACATGCACACCACGGCGCTCTGTTCGCCGTCGCGATCCTGCATGCTCAACGGCCGCAACCACCACTCCAACGGCCTGGCCTGCATCACCGAAGGGTCGATGGGCTATCCCGGCTCCAACGGTTACATCCCGTTCGAAAACGGCTTCCTCTCCGAAATCCTGCTGCAGAAGGGCTACAACACCTATGCCATCGGCAAGTGGCACCTCACTCCGGCAGAGGCCACCTCGGCGGCGGGCCCCTACGAGCGCTGGCCCCTGGGCCGCGGCTTCGAGCGCTTCTACGGCTTCCTGGGGGGTGATACCCACCAGTACTACCCCGAACTGGTGCAGGACAACACCCAGGTGGAGCCCCCTGCCACCCCCGAGGAGGGTTATCACCTCACCCCCGATCTGGTGGCGAAGGCGAAGGCGATGATCGCCGATTCGAAGCAGGTGGCGCCCAATAAGCCCTTCTTCATGTACTTCTGCACCGGCGCCATGCATGCGCCCCACCACGTGCCAAAGGAATGGGCGGATAAGTACAAGGGCAAGTTTGATGGCGGCTGGGACGCCTACCGCGAGACCACCTTCGCGCGCCAGAAGGAACTGGGCATCGTCCCAGAAGGCACCGTGCTCTCGCGCCACGACCCCGATGTGCCCGACTGGAACGGCCTCTCGGCCGAGGAGCAGCGCCTTTACGCCCGCATGATGGAGGTGTTCGCCGGCTTCCTGGAGCACACCGACCATTACATCGGTGAACTCATCAACTTCTTGAAGGAGATCGGCGAATACGACAACACCATGATCATGGTGATCTCCGACAACGGCGCCAGCTCCGAGGGCGGCCCCACGGGATCCGTGAACGAGGGCAAGTTCTTCAATAACGTGCCCGAAAACCTCGCCCAAAATCTCGCCGCCATCGACGACATTGGCGGACCCAAGTATTTCAACCACTACCCCTGGGGCTGGACCCACGCCGGCAACACCCCCTTCCGTCGCTGGAAGCGCGAAACCTACCGAGGCGGTACCAGCGATCCGTTCATCCTGAGCTGGCCCAAGGGGATCGCCGCTCGCGGTGAGGTGCGCTCCCAGTACTGCCACGCCATCGACATGGTGCCCACCGTTCTCGAGGCCCTCGGCATTGAAGCTCCCACCACGATCAAAGGGGTAACCCAGAGCCCGATTGAGGGCTTCTCCCTGGCCCCCTGCTTCGCCGATCCCGCCGCGCCGAGCCTCCATCTCACCCAATACTTCGAGATGTTCGGCCACCGCTCGCTCTACCACGATGGCTGGCGGGCCGTATGCCCCTGGCCCGGCACCTCCTTTGTGGAATCGGGCCGCCGCTTCGGCGATCCGATCAGCTACGACCAGCTGATCCAGCTCGACGCCCACGGCTGGGAGCTCTACAACCTCAACACCGACTTCGCCGAAACCAACAACCTTGCTGAAGCGGAACGTGACCGGCTGATCGCCATGATCGGCATGTGGTATGTGGAGGCCGGCAAGTACAACGTGCTGCCGATCGATAGCCGCGGCACCCAGCGCTTCGCGGTGGAGCGGCCCCAGATCACCGCCGACCGTCAGCGCTACATCTATTACCCCGGCACCCAGATGGTGCCCTTGAATGCGGCGCCGCGGGTGTTGAACCGGCCCCATTCGATTTCGGTGGAGGTGGAGGTGCCCGAAGCCGGCGCCGAGGGGGTGCTGTTCAGCATGGGTGGCAACGATGGCGGCTTTGCCTTCTACGTGCAGAACGGCCTGCTCACCTACGGCTACAACTACGTGGCCGAGCAGTTCTTCCACGTGCGCTCCAGTGGTGCGGTTCCGGCCGGCCACCACATCCTGAGCGCCGAATTCACGCCCACCGGCCCCGCTGATGTGGCCAACGGCAAGGGCACACCGGCGAAAGTGGTGCTGTTCGTAGATGGCCAGCCCGTGGGCGAGGGCAGCCTGCCGGTGACCATTCCCCTGAGCCTCGGCCTGGCCGCCGGGGTGGCGGTGGGCGCTGATCCCGGTTCACCGGCCCTGCCCGATTACAAACCGCCTTTCGCCTACGGCGGCCGCATCAAACGGGCCCTGGTGGATGTGAGCGGCAACCCGGTGGACGACCTCAAGGAGCAGATGCGCCAGATCCTGGCGCGGCAGTGAGGTTGGGTTGCGAGGCGTCCTGGCCCCGCCTCCAGCCCAGCCCGCAACAGGACGCGTCAAGCCCCAGGACTTCCATGACTCCCGATCCCAGTTTTGGTGGAAGACGTGCCACCCCCTGATCCCCGCACGGGGGCCGCTGCTCTGCAGCGCCAGCCGATCGCCCGTCTTCCGCTGGGCCTCCAGCGGCTGCTCGGAGGCCTGGGGGGCGTGGCGGCCGCCTACCTGCTCACCCGCCACCTGGCAGCCCTGCCCTCCACCTTCCTCACGGCCCTGCTGCTGGCGGGGGGGTCGGTGGCCAGCGGCCGGGCCCTGGCCCCCTGGGCCTGGTGGGGCGTGCTCGGAGCCGGCAGCGGTGCCCTGTTGGGCAGCGCCATGGTGGTGGCCGAGAAGATCCAGGCCACCGACCCCCGCGAGGGCCTCAGCCTGCGGCTGGCGCTGGTGGGCTGCCTCATGGTGGCCGGTGCCATCGGCGGCCGCAGCTTGAGCCTCGATGCCAATCACCCCAACCGCCGCCCCCCGAAGGAAACCCTGCGCGCCGCCAGCGCCCTCACCACCGGCATCTTCGCGGTGCTGGTGACCCTCACCTTCCTGCACAGCGGCCTAGATCAGGCCCGCACCGTCTCGAGTCGGCTAAGCACCTCGCTCACGATCCTGGTGCTGGCCCTCTCGGGGCCGGGCTGGTTGGTGCACCTGCTCGGCGATGGGGGCCGGAGGCTGGGGCAACACGGTCGAGCGGCGGGCGAAGCCCATTCGGGCAAGAACTGGGTACCCGAACCGCGAAGAACAAAGCGGTAACGAATCGTTTGGCAGTCTCCGATAAGGTCCGGCCAACGCAAACTGTCTTCTCAACAGGCCAACCTCCATGATCCAGCGAGCCAATCGCCACCACGAAACGGCAGGGATTGGACGGCGCGGCCTCCGCAACCTGGCTCTGGGAATGGCCCTGACCGGCGGCCTCGCACTCCCGTCGACCGCCCAGGCCAACCCGGCGGTCAACCCGGCCTCACCGGCGGACGCTCCCCTACCTACCCCTTCCCAGGCACCCCCCAACCCCTGGGCCGCCACCCTGGAGCTCTACGGCTTCGCACCGATCCGCACCACCGGCAGCACCACGGTGAAGGGCTTCACCGCCGACACGGACCTCTGGCTCGGGGATCTGATCCCCCTGATCCAGATGACAGCCTCGGCCCGGGGAAGCCTGGAGCAAGGCCGCTTCGGCCTGCTGGCCGACCTCAGCTACAACCGCATCGGCGATTCCTTCGCCCGCACCACGCCACGGGGCCTGCTCACGGGCAAGGCCGCGGTGAGCTCCAACCTGGGGATCTACGACATCGCCCTGCGCTACCGCCTCGGTGCGCGGGAGAGCGCCGTGGCCACGCCGGGTAGCTGGAGCGTGATCCCGTATGGAGGCGTGCGGCTGGTGGATGCGGGCCTTGGCGTGATGGCCGGGCTGCGCGGCAACGGACCCTTCGAACTGCGCCTGCAGCGCCAGGGCGAACTCGCGCGCACCTGGGCCCAGCCCCTGCTGGGCACCCAGGCCACCGTGTTCCTGAGCCCCCGGCTGCGGGCCTTCGGCCGGGCCGATATCGGCGGCTTCGGCCTCGGCGGCGCCCAGGATCTCTCCGGCAACGCCCAGCTGGGCCTCGGCTACGCCGTGGGCAACAGCACCGACCTCAACCTCTCCTGGCGCTACATGGGCCTCGCCTACGACAACGGCGCCACCCGCCCCAATGCCTTCAGCACCTACCAGAACGGGGTGGAGGTGGGGCTGAAATTCTTCTTCTAAGCCCCTCGTTCGAGTTCTAGACCCCTAGCCGGAGGCTGACGGCACCGCCGGGCTAACCGGCGAGCAGGGCTTCCACGAACTCGAAGCTATTGAACGGCCGGAGATCGCGGATGGTTTCGCCGGCGCCGATGAAACGGATCGGCAGGCGGGCTTCGGAGGCCACCGCCAGGGCCACACCGCCGCGAGCGCTGCCATCGAGTTTGGTGAGCACCACGCCGGTGAGGCCGGCGGCGCTGGCGAAGGCCATCGCCTGGCGCAGGCCGTTTTGACCCTGGCTGGCATCGAGCACCAGCAGGGATTCCACCACCGCCTCCGGCGCCAGCTTGTCGACGATGCGGCGCACCTTGCTGAGCTCCTCCATCAGGTTGTGCTTGGTTTGCAGGCGGCCGGCGGTGTCAACCAAGACCAGCTCGACGCCCTTGGCCCGGGCAGCACCGATGGCGTCGTAGACAACAGCGGCCGGATCGGCGTTGGAACTGGGGTTCGACACCACCGGCACGCCACTGCGTTCGCCCCACACGCTCACCTGCTGCACCGCGGCGGCGCGGAAGGTGTCGGCAGCGGCGATCAGGCAGCTGTAGCCGCTGCGCACCGCCAGGTTGGCCAGCTTGCCGAGGGTGGTGGTCTTGCCCACACCATTCACGCCCACCAGCAACCACACATTGAGCCGGTCCTTCTCGGGGGCCAGCAGACCCTGGCCACTGGCGGTGATCGGCTCCTCGAGAATGGCCCGCAGCTGCTCCTTCAGGAAGCGCAGCCCTTCGGCGGGATCCACCACCTCCTGATTGAGGCGCTGGCGCAGGGCCTCCAGCACCCGGTCGGTGGCCTGAACGCCCACATCGGCACGCAGCAGGTTCGATTCGATGTCTTCGAGGCTCTCGGCGCTGAGGGGGTCATCGCCGAGGGTGTCGAGCAGCTGGGCCACAAAGCCCTTGCGGGTCTTCTCGAGGCCGCGGCGCAGGCGGGTGAGCCAGTCGATCTCCTCCAGGGAAACGTCCTCAACCCGACGGCCCTGGGCAGCCAGCACCTCGGCGGACCAGGTGAAATCGGCATCGAACGCCCCGAGGCTGGGCTCGTCCTGGCCGATCGCAGGAGAGGCGGACGTGGTGGCAGGGGAGGCCGCGGGGGCTCCGCCGGAAGGCAGGACCTCCACCGGTGCGATGGGTGAAGCGGCGAGGATCTCCTGACGACGCTGCTCCCGTTGGGCAGCGGCCAGCTCCAGCAGGGAAAGCCCGGCGGCCGCTGGCGCAGAACCCTCAGGGACCGAAACCGGAGATGGCTCGGCAGGGGCTGCGGCGGTTTGAGGAATGCCCGCTTCAGGAGCCTGAGCTGGAGATTCAAAGGCCGCCGGCTCGGCTGCCGTGGAACCAGGCCCTGCCGAAGCTGAAGTCTGATCCGCCGCGAAGGAAACCTGGCTGCCGGCAGGGGATGCCTGGACAGGAGCAACGGTGCCGGGGGAACTCGGGGCTGACGCCGGAGCCGGCGCCGTAGCGAGCTGGGCGGCGGCCTCCTGCTGGGCCTTGAGGCGGGCATAGGCCTGACGAGCCCAGGCGAGGGCATCCTCATCCACGGCGACCGTGCCCGTGGCTGCAGGGGCCGTGGCTGCAGAGACCGCCGACGGGGCCGGCGGCGGGACATCCGCCGCGGAAGCCTCGACAGGGGAATCCTCCGGAGCGGCCGTTTCGGAGGGGGCAGCAGCCTCAGGCGCCGGTGTTTCCGGCTCCGATGAGCCCGCGCCCCGCTTGAACCAGTTGAACACCATCGCCTACACCTTCGCCGTGGTGAAACGGCGCAGCACACCGTTGATCATGCGACGACCCTGCTCATCGCTGTAGCGGTTAGCCAACTCCACGGCCTCATTGCAGGCCACGGCGGGGGGAGTGGCAAAGGTCTCGAGGTCCACCACCGCCAACCTCAGGATGTCGCGGTCGATGCGGGGCAGGCGGGTGAGGCGCCAGCCCTCCATTACCCCATCCAGCCGCCCATCGATGCTGGCCCGTCCGCGCAGCACGGCTGCGGCCCGGGCCAAGGCGTCGCGGCGCACGCCATCCTGATCGGCCAGCAGGAGCAGGCGGGGCAGTTCCAGGCTGGCGGAGAGACGATTGATCGCCTGCTCCCCCAAGCCCAAACCCGTCTGCAGGTGCTGGCGCACCCGGGGCAGACTTTCGCCCCCGGCCTCCTGCAGCTCGCTATCGAGGAGTTCCTGCTGGGCCTGCCGCAGCTCATCGGCGGAGTGATCGAGGGCCTCGCGCACATGCTCCACCAAACTGGCCTGGGCTTGCTGCAACACCCCCTCCAGGGAAGTGTCGGCTGAAGGAGCGGCGGCCGAGGCGCGATCGCTGATCTGACCAAGGATCAGCAGGGCCAGCTCACGGGCAAGGGTGCGACTCTGCATCAGGGCTGCTTCAGGAGTACTGGGGAGCCCGCAACTGGGCGAGCAGGGTGGAAAAACTTCGGCTGGAGGGGGCTTCGCGGTCGTCGGGGCTGACGATACCGGCCGAGATAATCGTACGGAAGGCATCTTCCACGCTGAGATCCAGATCTCTCACGGCATGCTCCGGCACCACGGCATACCAACCGGTGGTTGGATTCGGGGCCGTGGGAATGAAGACACTCAGCATCGTTTCAGGAAAACCAGCCTGAACTGCTGAACCGATCGCGCCGGTCACAAAACCAAGCGCATAGAGACCTTCGCGTGGATACTCCACCAAAACTACCCGGCGGAAGCGACTGGAATTATCGCGCAAGAAGGTCTCGAGCAGCTGCTTGAGGGTTTTGTAGACCGAACCGGCTAGCGGAATCCTCAACAGAGTACCCTCGCCAAACTCGAGCAACCAACGGCCCACGATGTTACGGGCCATCAGACCAATCAACAGGATTCCTAGCAGGGGAACCAACAGACCGACCCCCAGATTGATCAGTTCCTGCAGCAGCGGATTGAGGGTGTTGAAAGGGTTGAACTGTTTAGGAATTGAGGTAAGAAAGGCTAAAACAAAGCGACTCACCGTGGTGGCCAGCCAGATCGTGGTGGCCAGAGGAATCACCACCAGGAGACCGGCGATCAGATCATTCTTGAGATCCTGTTGCAGCCGGTTTGTCAGCGGCTGATCCGGGCGGGGACTGGAGGACTCCAAAGGATCACGTCCTGGACGGAACTCCAACGGTAGTCACCTGCTGCCCCTTAGAGAACGCTGCCGAGACACAGAAGGGTGAAGGCCACGATCAACACAACCGCACCACCGGAGCCAGCCAGCCGTCGCTGGCTGAGCGAGACCTTGCTGGTCTGTTCCGCCTGCTTGAACTGGTCATTCATCTGCTGCAACTGGCGGTCGATGAAGGAGCGGGCGGCCTGGGTCTTCTGGGCATCGGTGGCGGTGGCCGGCACCTGGCCAGCGGCCTCGGCCTGCTTGATCAGCTGCTGCAGCACAACGGGATCCTTGCTCTGCTGGCGAGCCATCTCCAGCTGTCCGCGCTTGGCTGCCAGTTGCTGATCGGCCTGATCCTGAAGCAGCTTGTCGCCACCGAAGGCGATCGGCAACGAGGCGGTGAGCAGCACGGCCAGGAGGCCGCTCAGCAGGCACACGGCCCAAAGCGCCGGCGTGCGCACTTCACCCTCGTCGTCCAGACGCGAGGAGACATACATCAGCAACAGCCCTACCAGTGCCATGGGCGCCTGCTGGATGAGGCGTTCCACCACCAGCTGGCGGAAGGCTTCCGAACTCCAGTCCCAGAGGCCCAGCACCGCGAGCATCTGGAGCAGCAGAAGCACCACCAAAGTGATGCCGATCCAGCGCAGCAAGGGACTGAAACGACCAGAAGAGGAGAGGGCCACGCGGTAGACAGGAACTGCTGGGGACTTTACCGGCATCCCCCGATGGCACCACCCACGCCCACCACCCCTCCGGCAACCCGAATCGGGCCGGCCGATCTGGCTGCGGCCCTCCGGCAGGAGGCGGCCGGGCTCGGCTTTGATCCGGTGGGCTTCGCCGCCGTACCTGGCGGGCCGAACCTGGCCCTACGCAGCGCCGCCCTAGAGCGATGGCTGGCGGCCGGTCACCAGGGGGGGATGGCCTGGATGGCCGATCCCCGACGCCGCTCCGTGGAAGCCCTGCTGCCGGGGGTGCGCAGCCTGATGGCGGTGGGATTGCCCTATTACGTGGAGGCACAGCGGCAGCCCGGAAGCCTTGCCGTGGCGCGCTACGGCTGGGGACGCGACTACCACCGGGTGATCGATGCCCGGCTGCGGCGTCTGGGGCGTTGGCTGGAAGCCCGGGTGCCTGGCACCCGCTGGCGGGCCTGTGTGGATAGTGCCCCCCTGCTCGACAAGGCCTGGGCGGAGGAGGCGGGTCTGGGCTGGATCGGCAAACATGGCAACTTGATTCACCGCGATCGGGGCTCCTGGCTGCTGATCGGCCACCTGCTCACCACCCTGGAACTGCCCCCGGACCGGCCGGCCGAGCCCCTCTGCGGCCGCTGCAGCCGCTGCATCACGGCCTGCCCCACCGGCGCCATCACCGAACCCTTCGTGGTGGATGCCCGGCGTTGCATCGCGTATCACACCATTGAAAACCGTGATCCCGAGCTGCCGGAAGCCATCGCCGCGGCCCTGCACGGCTGGGTGGCGGGCTGTGACATCTGCCAGGAGGTGTGCCCCTGGAACCGGAAACCCCTGGAGAGCTCGCCGGACCCCGATGTGCAGCCAAGGGGCTGGCTACTGGATCTGCAGGCCGAGGAGGCGCTTCAGTGGACGGACAGCGAATGGGACGGCCGACTGCGCGCCTCGTCCCTGCGGCGCATCCGGCCCTGGATGTGGCGCCGGAATCTGAAGGCGGCTGTGGGTTGGAGCGGGATCAATCCCTAGGCTGGGTCGAATTCGTTGGCAATCCGTGGGTAGGCGGTGGGGAGTCCAGGCTGGAGGGTTGGCAGGAAAGCTCCTGCCTCCGAAGGCTCATCCAGGGCCCCTCAGGGGAATCCTCAGACTGGCAGCGCCGGCACTTCTGGGCGCGGCCCTCGGGGCGGGACTGTTCGGGCTGGGCAACCCGGCCCGAGCTCTGATTCCTTATGTCTATCTTCCCCCCGCCAAGGAGATGGAAGGGGCTGGATTGGGGATCGCCCAAGCGGCAGCCCGCCTGCTGCGGATGGGCCAGGCCGAGGATGCTGCCCGGCTGGCGGAGCTCACCGTGCGGCTGATTCCCAACGATCCGCGGGGCTGGATCCTGCTGGCCGAAGCGGAGTTGCGCAGCAACCATCCCGACAAGGCCCTAAAGGCGCTGGCGCGGGCTAAACAGCTCGAGCCCGGCAACGCCGGGATCTGGCTGGCGGAGGGATCGCTAGCCCTGCGCGGCAACCAACCCGCCCGGGCGGTGCCCCTGCTGCGCAAGGGTCTGGAGCTCGATCCCCGCAACTCCGGCGCTTACTTCGATCTGGGCAACGCCCAGATCATGCTCAACGAGCTGGCCCCAGCGCTGACATCCTTTGAAAGGGCCTCCAAACTCCGCCCCGACTTCTGGGAGGCAATCAACAACCAGGGCCTCGTGCTCTTCGAACTGGGACGCCTGGACGAGGCCCTGCAGCGCTGGCGCCAGGTGCTGAAGATCAAGCCGGATGCGGCCGAAACCACCTTGGCCATGGCCGCCGGCCTGGAAGCCAGGGGAGGACCCACGAACCACAGCGAAGCGATCCGTCTGGCCAGCAAGGCCCTCGCCGACGATCCCAACTACGTGCTCGACGCCTTCCGCAAGGAACAGCTCTGGGGCGAACGGCTGCGGGCGGTCACCCGCGCCCTGCTGGCGCAACCGGACTTGAAGGCGAGCGTGGACCGGGCCAGCGCCAATGCCTCCGCCCCCGGAGAGAAAACGGGGGAGGCTCCCTGAAGCGAAGCCAAGATCCCGCCAGTCGGGTTCCGTTGCGGTGGTAACCCCGCCACGATCTGTAGGCTGAGCCCCGTCTTCCGCCCCTGAACCCAGCACCGGATGGCCGAAGACCGCCCAGAAGCAGCCAGCGAAGATCCGAACGCGGGGCGGATCGAGCCGATCGCCCTGCACCAGGAGATGCAGCGCTCATACCTCGAATACGCCATGAGCGTGATCGTGGGTCGGGCCCTGCCGGATGTGCGGGATGGACTGAAACCCGTGCAGCGCCGCATTTTGTTCGCGATGCACGAGCTGGGGCTCACCCCAGACCGGCCCTACCGCAAATGCGCGCGGGTGGTGGGGGACGTGCTGGGCAAATACCACCCCCATGGCGACCAGGCGGTCTACGACGCCCTGGTGCGGTTGGTGCAGACCTTCTCCAGCCGCCATCCGCTCCTCGATGGCCACGGCAACTTCGGCTCCGTGGACGACGACCCAGCAGCGGCGATGCGCTACACGGAAACCCGGCTGGCCCCGATCGCCCATGGGGCCATGCTCGATGAGATCGGGGATGACACGGTTGATTTCGCCTCCAACTTCGACGGCTCCCAGCAGGAACCGACCGTGCTGCCGGCGCAACTGCCCTTCCTGCTGCTCAACGGCTGCACGGGCATCGCCGTGGGCATGGCCACCAACATCCCCCCCCACAACCTCGGCGAGGTGGTGGAGGCCCTGATCGCGCTGATTCGCAAGCCCGAACTCAGCGATGAGAAGCTGCTGGAACTGGTGCCAGGCCCCGATTTCCCAACCGGTGGCGAGGTGCTCCTCGGCAGCGGCATCCGTGACACCTACCTCAACGGCCGGGGCAGCATCCCGATGCGGGGCGTCGCCCACATCGAAGAAGTGCAACCCGGCAAGGGCCGCCACCGCCGCGGTGCCGTGGTGATCACCGAGCTCCCCTACCAGCTCAGCAAGGCCGGCTGGATCGAGAAGCTGGCCGAACAGGTGAATGAGGGCAAGATCGGCGGCATCGCCGACATCCGCGATGAAAGCGACCGCGAAGGTATGCGGGTGGTGGTGGAGGTGCGTCGCGACGCCAACCCCGAGTCCGTGCTGGCCGACCTGCAACGGCGCACCGCTCTGCAGAGCAACTTCGGCGCCATCCTGCTGGCCCTTGTGCAGGGCCAGCCTCAGCAGCTGAGCCTGCGGGAGCTGCTGCAGCATTTCCTCGAATACCGCGAGATCACCCTGCTGCGGCGCACCCGCCACGCGCTCAAACGATGCGAAGAACGCCTGGAGGTGGTGGAGGGCCTGATCACCGCCCTAGCCCACCTGCAGGAGGTGATCGCCATGATCACCGCCGCCGCCGATGCCGCCGCCGCCCGGGCCGCCCTCCAGGTTCGACTCGATCTCAGTGAGCGACAGGCCGATGCCGTACTGGCCATGCCGCTGCGGCGGCTCACGGGCCTGGAACAGGAAAGCCTCCACAAGGAAGCCGAAGACCTGCGCGCCGAGCGGACGCGACTGCGGCTCCTGCTCGATGAGCGCGACAACTTGCTGGAGGCGATGGTTGGCGAACTCAGGTCCCTGCGAAAGCGCTACGCCACCCCCCGCCGCACCAGGCTGGTGGAAGGCGGCGACGACCTGGTGGCCCAACGGGCGGCAGCGGTGCGTCCTAACACCGAACGCCAGAGGCAGCAGGCCTTCCAAGCCCTGGCTACCGAAAGCCGGCTGCTGATCCAGGCCGATGGACAGGTGCGGATCGTGACGCCCCAAATGCTCGGCCGACTGCATCTTGAGGAGGCCGCCGAGCTGGGTGAACACCCCGCGCCGGCCCGGGTGCTGCTGCCGGTGGCCCAGGAGCCCTCCCTGCTCGCCTTCAGCGCCAGCGGCCGGGTGGCGCAGTTGCGCTGGGAGTTTGCCGGCCAACAGCCCGGAAATCTGGAACGCTTTCTTCCCGAAGGCCTGGCGGGAGACCGGTTGGTGCAGGTGCTGGCCCTGCCGAAACAACCGAGTGGCAGCCTCGGACTGCTCAGCAGCGACGGTCGCTTTAAACGGCTGCCGATCGAGGACTTCCTGGAGCTCTCGGGCCGGGCAGCCAGCGTACTCAAGCTCAGGGACGGAGTGGAGCTGCAGCGGGTGGTGCCCTGCGACACGGGCCGGGAGCTGGTGGTAGCCAGCAGTACAGGCCGGCTACTGCGGCTCAGCGTGAACGACGCCGATCTGCCGATGATGGGGCGGACCGCCCAGGGTCCGGTGCTGCTGCGGCTGCTGCCCGGTGAGACGGTGGTGGGCGCGGCCTGCGTACCGGCGGGAGGAGCGGTGCTGCTGGCGACCCGGGAAGGACGGGTCAAGCGACTTGAGGTGCAAACACTGCGCTGCTGCCAACGCGGTGATCTGGGTCAGATCGGGCTCCGCTTCCTGGAGCGCAGCGACAACCTGGTGGATCTGCAGGCAGACATCGGACCCCTAGTAGGAGTGATGGTTGCAGCCGCAGGAGCCGAGCGCAACCTGCGCCTCAACCTCCAGTCGCTGGCTCTGGAGAACAGCGGAGGCGCCGGGAGCGACCTCGGGCTGCCGGCGGGAGCCACGATCCGGCAACTGGTTCCCCTCAATGGCTGAGGCCCGACAGCAGGACCGCAACGACGAGGCCCGGATCTGGAGCACCCGGAGCCGCCGCTGGGGTGCTGCGGGCCTCAGGAGCCTGGGGCTTCTGCTGACTTTGGCCGCGGCCCCGGTTGTGAATGGAGCGGGGGCACCCCCCTCCAGCGGCGTCCGCCCAACGCAGGCGCCTGCCCTGATCCCGCTGGCCTCAGCGGCGGGCCAGGCGATGCTGATCCGGTCGGGGACCCTGCGGGCCGATGAACCGAGCCTGGCCCAGTGGTTCGAGACCCAGGCCAACCTGGCCTTCTGCGGCGCCGCCAGCGCTGTGATGGCGCTCAACAGCCTGGGCCAGCCAGCGCCGCAGGCCGCCGGCTACGGCAGCTACCGCTTCTGGACCCAGAGCAACTTGTTCGAGGCCCCAGCCAACAAGCGCTTTGTCAACGCCGCCGTGGTGGCCCGCGAGGGCATGACCCTTGAGCAACTTGATGGGTTGCTGGCCTCGCAGGGGCTGCGGGTGAACCGCTACCACGGCGATCGATTGAGCCTGCCACAGTTACGTCTTCTGCTACGGCTTGGCCTCGCCGACCCTACCGACCGCCTGCTGGCGAACTACGACCGCTCCGTACTGGGCCAGAAGGGTGGCGGCCACATCTCTCCCCTGGCCGCCTACGACCCCCGCCAGGATCGCGTGCTGATCCTTGATGTGGCCCGCTATCGCTACCCGGCAGTCTGGGTTTCAACAGAGGCCCTCTGGGCCGCCCTGCGAACGGTGGACCGCAGTTCAGGCCTCAGCAGGGGGCTAGTCAGCGCAGCACGACCGGTTCCCTGAAGAGCTGTGATCGCAAGGGCTAGCCGCGATCCTGCCAGCTCCCCCCTCCCGTTTCGGGACGGCATGGACCAGCACGGTGATGTTCAACGGGCGCATTCAAGAGGAGTGGAACCACCCCCCATGGGGCCTTTGGGGTCTGAGGGGGGCCCAGTCGGGCTCGCAACAACAGCCCGAATCGGTCTTTGCTGGCGGCAAACGCGGGGAAAACATCCGGATCACTTCCTCCCCGGCCAGGAGAACAAGGCCCGCGGCGAACGGCGAAAGCGAACGGGGCAGGGTAGGGCCCGGCCCGCTCGCCATAGGCTGCACATCAATCAGCTCACCGGAAGGCCTCACCCGGGCTAAAAGCCGATCCCAGGAATGGAGAATTGCCTCCTGCCAGCGGCCGCGATCGAGAAAGCCAGCGTTGATGCCACGAGCTCCGGCAAACACCAGAAGAGCCGTGGCCGTGGTCTCTCCGCCGACTGCTGGATCGCTCAGATCTGATGGCAGCTGCCCATCGCGGTTGCGGCGACCCATCAGGGACTCCAGGGTCTCGCTGTAGTGACGCTCCAAGGTTTGGCGGGATGGGTCGTCAGCCGGTAGGGCCTCCAGAGTCCTGGCCAGGCCCGCCACGGCCCAGCCATTGCCGCGCCCCCAGAACAATGGCGGACCCTTCCCCTCAAGGGCACGCTGCCTGGCGTACTGATCGCGGAAGAAGAGCCGCTCGCCGGGGCTATAGAGAAATCGGGCGGTCTCCAGACTTCTGACCGCCGCCAGCCGCAGCAGGGCCGGCTCCGAATCGCGACAGGCGAGGGCCACCCAGGCAGGGGGCGCCATGGCTATGGCATCGATCCACCAAGGCTGGGTCGGTTGACCGGCGGCGATCACACGCCCGACACGGCGGCGCAGGGGATCCAGCATTGCCTTCTCGGGCCGGATCAGCTCCAAAGCCACATAAGCGGCGCCGACGGCAAAATCATCGGGATGGTCGAAGGATCGCCAGGGGGCTTCTCCGATCTCCCAGCCGTTCTCGCGGCCGATAGCCGCCACCAAATCCGCCGGAGCAGCCTCACCGCTGCGTTTGGCGAAAGCGATCAAACCCTGATAGAGGTAGCCATAGTTCCAATCCTGGAGATCGACCGGATTCCTTTGGAACCGTCGCACGAGAGGCAGTCGTTGCCAGGCTACTGTCCAACGTCTTCGAAGGATCGGTTGACGGAGCTGCGCCTGAACGATCTGCTCCATCGCCCTGCGAGTGCGGAATGTCAATGGGGTCTCTCCAGCCTGGGCGGGACGCCCGAACGAGCGCAGACGCCACTCACCTGACTGATCGGTTCCGCCGCTGCAGGCCCCCAAAGCCAAAGGTGCCATCAGCCCTAGAACGACGACAACCGCAGGGTTATGACCTTTGCCAAAGATCATTAGGGCCTCCTGTGAAAGGGCTGAATGACTGCATCGCAATAGATTTGATCAGTATTCAGGCCGATAAAGAAGGGTGATCCTGCGGGGCAGCTTGGTCATCGCTTCGCTTCGGCACAACCGGATCAAAATCCTGACCCCGCAGTCGCTACCAGCCGCGCCGTGTCGAGTTTGGGCAATCCAGCCGAAATAACCTACCAGTGATTTAGATCCGTGGGGTCGTCCAGCCTAAAGAATCGAGGCAGCGTGGCAGCCCCTCAGCCGGCGGTGGCCGCCAGGCCCGCCGGCTCGAGCATCAACTTCGAGCGCCGAACCTCCTCGTCCATGGGGACCGGGTAGGCACCATCAAAACAGGCCGTGCAGAACTGGCCAGAATCGGTGCGGGCGGCCTCAACCATCCCCTTTTTGCTCAGATAGGAGAGGGAGTCCACGCCGAGATGCTGCTCGATTTCAGCCAGGGTGAGGCGGGCGGCGATCAGGTGATCCTGGGTGTCGGTGTCGATGCCGTAAAAGCAGGGGTGAGTCACGGGCGGTGAGCTGATCCGCATGTGCACCTCCGTGGCGCCGGCATCGCGCAGGGCCTGCACCAGCTTGCGGCTGGTGGTGCCGCGCACGATCGAATCATCGATTACCACCACCCGCTTGCCGGCCAGAACATCAGGCAGGGGATTGAGCTTCACCCGAATGCCGGCCTCCCGCATCGCCTGGGTGGGCTGGATGAAGGTGCGACCCACATAGCGATTCTTGATCAGCCCATCGGCGAAGGCGATGCCGCTGGCCTGGGAGTAGCCGATCGCCGCCGGGATGCCGGAATCGGGAACCCCGATTACGATATCAGCAGCAACGGGTTTTTCTCGAGCCAGAACTTCACCAATCCGCACACGATAACTATAAAGAGATTCGCCAAAGAAACGGCTATCTGGCCTAGCAAAGTAGATCATCTCGAACACACACAGATTGGCCGGCTCTTCAATCCAGAACTGCCGCTGTGGAATCGGATTCCCCATCTGAAAGTGGATCAATTCACCAGGCTGCACATCATCGCTATAGCGGGCGCCGATAATATCGAGGCCGCAGCTTTCACTGCTCACCACCCACTGGGCCTGCTCGAGTTCACCGATCTGGCCGAACACCAGGGGCCGAATGCCGTGACCATCCCGCATGGCAAACAGGCCCTCCGGCGTGCCGATCACCAGGCTGAAGGCCCCCCGACAGCGAGCGGCGGCGCTGCAGATGGCTGCATTCCAGCTCTGACCACCATCCACCGCCTGCTGGAGGGCAAAGGCGATCAGTTCCGAATCGGTGGTGGAGGTGAACTCACCGGCCAGGTGGCTGAGGGACTCCCGCAGTTCCGCCGCGTTCACCAGATTGCCGTTGTGGGCGAGGGCCAGGGGACCGAGGCGGGTCATCAGCACCACGGGCTGGGCATTGCAGACCTTGCTGCTGCCGGTGGTGGAATAGCGGTTATGACCGATCGCTAATTCACCGGGCATGCGCTCGAGCACGTCCTGGTCGAACACCTGGCTCACCAGCCCCATGTCCTTGTGGAGACGCACGCGGGAGCCTTCGAACACGGCGATGCCCGCCGACTCCTGGCCGCGGTGCTGCAGGGCATACAGACCGAAGTAGGCGAGGTTCGCCACCGCCTGCTCGGGGGCCATCACCGCGAACACACCACAGGCCTCCTCCGGCTTGTCCGCGCGCTCCGAATTCGCTTCGCTGTCGGACTGATCAAAACAATGACCAGAAGGAGACGACGGCAAGGCAGCGGGCCAACCGGACAACTCGGGGTCGGAACTGGTCACGGAACTCGCCGGCACACCGAAGAACCATCCTGCCGCATCATCCTGCGCAAGGAGGTGCCCCCTGGTGCAGCCGGCGAGGGATGGCCCCCTCAAACCGCTCCTCCAACAAAGCCAGGGGTTGCTCCAACACCACCACGCCGGCCTGCGCCACGCTGAGGATGGAATCGGATTGAACCACCCCCAAGCGCGTGGCCGGAACGGCGGAACCAGCCGCAGCCAGCCGCTCCTGCCAAGCCACCTCTGCGGCAGACGACACACTCACCAGCACCCGGGCACCGCCCTCGGCAAAGAGAAGCCGATCCAGGCGGGCCTCACCGGCTGGCACCACCAGATCAGCCCCCAATCCGGAGGCGATGCAGCTCTCCGCCGCCGCCACCACCAAGCCGCCATCGGAGAGGTCGTGGGCAGAGGCCACCAGCCCTTCGGCGATCGCCTCGCGCAGGAACCGCTGGATCGACACCTCCAGATCCAAATCCACCAGCGGAGGCCGGCCGGTGAGGGAGGCATGAATCACCTCCAGATAGCTGCTGCCCGCCAGGGAGACACGCCCATCGGCCGGATTCACGCCAGCCTCCAGTGGAACACCGAGCAGCCAAATCGCATCGCCCGCTTGGCGCCAGGCCAAACCGATCACCCGATCGAGATCGTGAACCAAGCCCACCATGCCAACCACCGGGGTGGGATGGATGGGCTGCATCGTTCCATCCGGCAGGCGGGTCTCGTTGTAGAGGGAGACATTGCCCCCGGTGACCGGGGTGGCGAGGGCCAAACAGGCAGCCGAGAGACCACGGCAGGCCATCGCCAACTGCCAGTACCCGGTGTCGGTATCGGGGGAAGGGAAGTTGAGGTTGTCGGTCACGGCCAGGGGCTCGGCGCCGACGCAGCTGAGATTGCGGGCGGCCTCCGCCACCGCTGCCATGCCACCCCGCTCGGGGTCGAGGGCCACCCAGCGGTTGGGGCAATCCACCACCGCCGCCACACCCCGCCTCGAAGCCACCAGGGATCCTTCGCCCTGCTGGGGACGGAGCCGGACCACCGCCGCATCGGCACCGCCCGGAGGCACCACCGTGTTCGCCTGCACCTGGTGGTCGTACTGGCGCCAAACCCAGCGCTTGCTGGCGATCGTGGGATCATCAAGGAGCCGCAGCAGCACCTCCCCCCAGCCAAGCCGTGCCTGGGGAAGCAGAATCCCGGCGGGATTGGCATCAGGCAGATCGGCCTCCCTCCAACGCCAGTGGGCCTGGATCGCGGCGGGTGGTTCGGCCAGGAGGGTGTGGTGGTTGATCGGCGTGTCGTCGGCCAGGGCGCTGGCCGGCACCTCGGCGGCCACCTGGCCGTGCTGCAGCACCCGCACCACGTTCTCCTCCAGCACCCGGCCCACCACGGCGGCCTGGAGACCCCAGCGGCGGAAGCGGGCCATCAGGGCCTCCTCGCGCCCCGGCTTCACCACGAAGAGCATGCGCTCCTGGGATTCGCTCAGCAGAAACTCATAGGCCGTCATGCCCTCCTCCCGGGCCGGGACGCAGTCGAGGTCCAACTCGATGCCAAGCCCCCCCTTGGCGGCCATCTCCGAACAGCTGCAGGTGAGGCCGGCGGCCCCCATATCCTGAGCAGCCACCACATCACCGCTCTGGAAGGCCTCCAGACAGGCCTCAATCAGCCCCTTCTCCAGGAAGGGGTCCCCCACCTGCACGGCGGGCCGATCGTCGAGGGAGGCCGCGGTGAGTTCGGCGCTGGCGAAGCTGGCGCCCCCCATGCCATCACGGCCGGTGGTGCTGCCCACGTAGACCACCGGATGGCCCACACCCCGGGCGCCGGCGCAGACGATTTCCTCGGTTTCCATCAGCCCCAGGGCCATGGCGTTCACGAGTGGATTGCCGCTGTAGCTGGGATCGAAGGCCACCTCACCGCCCACGGTGGGAACCCCCACACAGTTGCCGTAATGGGCGATGCCCGCCACCACCCCCTCCATCAGGCCCCGGTTGCGGGAATCCTCCAGGGGACCGAAACGCAGGGCATTGAGCAGCGCGATCGGCCGGGCGCCCATCGTGAAGATGTCCCGCAGGATGCCACCCACGCCGGTGGCCGCGCCCTGGAACGGCTCCACAGCCGAGGGATGGTTGTGGCTCTCGATCTTGAAGGCCAGCCGCTGGCCCTCGCCGAGGTCCACCACGCCGGCGTTCTCGCCGGGTCCCACCAGGATGCGGGGGCCGCTGGTGGGGAACTGGCTGAGCAGGGGGCGGGAGTTGCGATAGCAGCAGTGCTCCGACCACATCACGCCGAACATGCCGAGCTCGGCCCGGTTCGGAGCCCGCCCCAGCCGTTGCACGATCTCGTCGTAGTCGGCCTGGCTGAGCCCTTCCTTGCGCAATGCTTCGGGCAGCGAATCGGAGGGGGAGGAAGCCACCGGCGCGGGCATGCAGGGTGGCCCCAGTATCCGATCCGGTGGATCGGCGCCACAGCGCTGGGAGCCGCCCTAGATCCAGGGGTCGTCGTGGTGGCGGCCCCGGTAGCGATCGGGGCCGGAGCGCTCCGGCGGGGGCCGGCGCTCTGGTGGGCGGCGCGAGCGGGCCTGCAGGGACTGATCCACGCGTTCGGGGAGATCCTCATCCAGCTCCGAGTCCTCGGACGAAGGGGCCTCCTCCTCCCAGTCCTCCAGGGGATCCCAGGTCTCTCGCTCCGCTGGGTCGGCAGCGATTGGTCGCTCGTCCGGGAGGCGCCCCGGGTCCGGCCCGCGCTCGTCGAGCAAGCCATCCCAGGGGGGCTCCTCCAGCCAGCCCTCCAGCCGCTCTTCCACCCGATCACCCACCTGCTGGAACTGGTCCCGCAGGCGACTCGTTTCCTCACCCACCTGCTCCCGCCACCGCCGGGAGCGACGCAGGAACTCCTGGCGAACGCTGGAGCGGGCCAGGGGAAGGTCATCGAGACCCTGCAGGGCCGTGATCACGCGGCCGCTCTGCTGATCCACGATCCGCTCGGGGCTGAGACGCCAGCGGCTGCTGCCGGGCAGACGGGGATCGCTGCGGGCCACCAGGTAATGGCGGATCCGGCCGCTGACCAGCTCCACGGCAGCATCGACCACGGTGCCGAGCGATGCCTGATCAGCTCCATACAACGTGGCGCCGATCAGAGTGGGCAACTGCTCGAGCACCCCAGGCTCCGTGTCGGCGCCCTCGCCTTTCACGAAGGCCTCACCCTCGGAAAGCCCCCGGAGCTGATCGAGCCGCCACACTCGACGGGTCGCCCGTAACGTCGAGGGCCGGCTGACCCAGCCAAGCAGGCGATGAACCGGCGGATGCATCCAGCCCAGCACTCCGGGCCCGTGATCGAGGCCCTGGTCACAACGGACCCGTAACCGGAGCAGGTCGCTCAGCAGCAGCTGCTCGGGAAGGGCCACGGGCTCGGATCGGAGATCGGGAACCGACTCAGCTGCGGATCTGAACCGGCATCACCAGATAGGTGAAGGCATCATCTTCCCCCACGGGAACCAGCACCGCCGGCGTGGTGGGGCCATTGCACTGGAGCAGCACCTGCTCGGATGCGATCGCCTTAAGACCCTCCAGGAGGTAGCGCACGTTGAAGGCGATCTCGATGGCATCCCCCTCGATCGTGGCGGCCACGGCCTCCGAACCGCTGCCCACATCCTGGGCATCAGCGCGGATCTGCACCTGACCCGCCAACGGATCACTGCTGATCTTCACCACGTTGTTGTGCTGGTCTGCCAGCACGGCCACCCGCTCGAGGGAGGCGGTGAAGGCGCGCCGATCCACCCGGAGGGAACGGCTGAAGGATTCCGGAAGCAGCTGGCGATAGTTGGGGTAGGTGCCATCGAGGCTGCGGCTGGTGAACACCTGATCAGCCCAGAGGACCACCACCTGCCCCCGCTCCGAAAACAAGCTAAGGGGTTCATCGGAGGGGCGGCCGGACAGGAGTCGCTCGAGTTCCCGCAGGGAACGGGAAGGCACCGTGACCGCGAAGGGCTCTCCTCCCTCGGAGAGCGAAGCTTCGCCGCCAACGGCGATGGCATTCTCCAGGCGCTGCACGGCAAGCCGATGGCCATCGGTGGCGGCGCATTCCAGGTTGTGATCGGCCAGCCGCAGGTGCACACCGGTGAGCAGCTGTTTGGCCTCGTCACCGGAACTCGCAAACAGGGTGGCCCGCAGCCCCTTCACCAGGGATTCGGCATTCAGACGGATCGGCGTGCCGCTCTGGCTCAGAGGGAGATCGGGATAATCTTCGGCGGGCATGCCGCGCATGCGATAGGAGCCGGTAAGGCTGGTGAGCTCCACCTGCTCCTCCCCATCGGGGCAGCTCAGGGTGAGGGGGCTGTCGGAGGAGAGGCGGCTCACGATCTCACCGAACAGGCGGGCCGGCAGGGTGATCGCCCCGCTGCTCTCCACCGCGGCCGGCAGGCTGGTCTGGATGCCGAGGCTCAGGTCGAAGCCGGTGAGGCTGAGGCGCCCGGTGGCGGCATCGGCGGTGAGCAGCACATTGGCGAGTACCGGATGGGTGGGCCGTCCTGCCACGGCTCGGCTGACCAGCTGAAGGCTGGAGCTGAGTTCAGCTTGGGAACAGACCAGCTTCATGGGAGCCAGGGCGGAAGCGGAGAGACGGATGTCGGGCCCACGGTTTCACACGCTGGGGCAAAGCGCAACGGCAACAGCCCTGGGGCCGGAACACGACCGACCGGAACGCGGCCAACGATCATCCAATAGAGGTTTAAAAGAAAAGAACAATCCAATCGTCGTCGTAGAGGCGGTGGAAACTGGGGAAATCGAGGCCAATCCCTTTGCTCAGCAGCTTTTCTCTCGCAAGCGGCCTGGGGATGGCTGTGCCCCTTTTGTCGAAAGTGGGTTGATTTCCTCAGTTTCCCGGCACTGGGGAAAAGAAATGGTTGCGAGCGAGATCGACCGATCCTTAGTTTTTCCCCGCTTATTGGATCCTTGGCCCCCGTTTTCCAGGGCCGCCTCTGCGATTGGCTGGTGGCTTAAAACCCCATCACCGAGGCCACGGTTGCCATATCCGCATCGATCCCGGTGTGGAAGCTGGAGTCGTTGTGTTCGATCGCTGTGGTCGGGTCCTTGAGGCCGTTGCCGGTGAGCACACAGACCACGGTGGCTCCCGCTGGTACTTCGTCGCGGCGCTTGATCAGGCCTGCCACGGAGGCGGCACTGGCGGGCTCGCAGAACACCCCCTCACCGCTGCCCAGCAACTTGTAGGCGTCGATGATCTCGGCGTCCGTCACGGCCATGAAGTCACCGTTGCTTTCGGTCTTCGCCTTCAGGGCGTTCTCCCTGTTCACCGGGTTGCCAATCCGGATGGCCGTGGCGATGGTGTCGGGCTGTTCCACCGTGTGACCCAACACCAGCGGGGCGGCGCCGGCAGCCTGGAAGCCCATCATCCGGGGAAGGGTGCGGCTGTGGCCGGCGTCCCGGTATTCGTTGAACCCCATCCAGTAGGCGCTGATGTTGCCGGCGTTGCCCACCGGGATGCAGAGCCAGTCGGGGGCGTCGCCGAGGGCGTCGACCACCTCAAAGGCCGCCGTTTTCTGGCCCTGCAGCCGGTAGGGGTTGAGGGAGTTCACCAGGGTGACCGGGTAGGTGTCGGCCACCTCCCGCACGATCGCCAGGGCCCGATCGAAATTGCCCTTCACCGCCAGCACCTCGGCGCCGTAGAGCAGGGCCTGGGCCAGCTTGCCCTGGGCCACGTAGCCATCGGGAATCAGCACGAAGGCCCGCATCCCGCCCCGACGGGCGTAGGCGGCGGCGGCCGCGGAGGTGTTGCCGGTGCTGGCGCAGATCACCGCCTCCGAGCCGGCCTCCTTGGCCTTGGAGATGGCCATGGTCATGCCCCGGTCCTTGAAGGAACCGGTGGGGTTCAGCCCGTCGTATTTGAGGAACACCTTCACCCCCCTGCCGACCTTCTCACTGATCACCGGGGCGGGGATCAGGGGGGTGGCGCCCTCCCGAAGCGTGATCACGGGTGTGGCGGCGCTCACGGGCAGCCAACGCCGATAGGCCTCGATCAGTCCGGGCCAGTCCTGCAGGGTGGGCGCCGGAAAGGCTGCCTGCCCCAGCCGCCGCAGTGCTTGGAGCAGGGCCACGAATACACCGAAGAAGCTGAATCCGAATCTACCCCTCGGTTCTCCACACCCTCACCGGAGTTCTCCCCAGGTTTTTCCGGGCCGTGGCTGGTCGAGACCCGGTTTTCAGCGGTTGCCCTGGCCGCTGCTGTTGCCCTGCAGACCATCGAGGGGCGACTCCGAGAAGAAGCGCACCAGATCAGAGATCGAATTGGCTTTCTCCAGCAGGCCAAGCAGAGCCGGCAGGTTCACCTCCATTTGCGCGTTGGGGTAGGCCCGCAGGAAAGACACCGGCGAAAGGCTGCCGTTGCCATCGGCAATGCCGATCACGATGGCGGACCTCAGGGCCGGCATGCCGGCCCCTGGGGTCTTGAGTGGGTACACGATGTTGGCCAACCGGTCGAGCAGGGCTTCACCGATCCGGGTGTTGAGCAGGCGGCTCACCAGCACAATGGGCAGGGGAATCGACTGGTTGAGGAGTTTGCCCACCTCGGCAGGTTTCTGCTTGCTGAGTCGGAGCAGGTCGGCTAGGAGCCCCTGGGCTTGGCCTTTGCTGGCCAATAGCTCCATGTCGGCTACAGGGATGGAGCGGCGGAAGGCCCCACTCACCAACACGATGTTCTCAGCGGCAGGAGCCGCCGGGGCAGAGCACAGAAGCCCTAGTCCCAGGAGGGTGCCAAGCAGGCGATGGCGGCCGAGGGGCCGCGAGCTGGTGCGTTTCTGCCCAGGGAAAGCCGTGGGCCCGACGGCTGGATGGACCTGTGGAAAGCCCTGTTGAAAACCGGTTGGAAGGCTGGCCACAGAGTGCATCACTTCTGAGCAGGAATCTAAGTGGCGCCCCCGCAGATGCTGCCCTTCAGGCGGGGCTCACCAACACATCCCGCAGCAGGCGAACCACCCCCCGCTCGGCCAGACCTCGGGCCATGTCCAAACCCATCCGGCGCAGGTCGGGTTCGCCGAGCACCCGTGGCAGGCGCCTCAACAGCAGCTGCGGTTCGAAGCCGGGCAGATCCTGCAGGATCGCCACCAGCTCGCGCAGCGGTTCGAGGTCGAGCAAGGGATCGCCCCTGCGGTCAGCTTCCGGCAGCCGCTGGCGCAGGCCCGGGGGCAGCAGGTGGGGCGGCAGTCGGCGTCCCAGCCGCAGGGTGGTGCGCCAGGCCAGGGCGTCCACCCCCTGCACGGCCGCCTCCACCAGTTGGCGGCGCAACAGGCCGCCGTTGGGGGAGAACAGGAACTCGATCACCTGATCCAGCAGCCCTTCGAGATCCAGTTGGGCCTGCAGGGAGGCGCTGTTGACCAGGCTTTCGAGTCGCTGCCAGCGGAACTCATCGCCGTCGTAGAGCATTTCCCGCAGGCTGCGGCGCAGCTGGGGATCGGGATCCTCCATCAGGCGGCGGGCGAAGTAGGGGTAGGCGGCGCCGAGGATCTTGAAGTCGGGATCCACACTCAGGGCGATGCCCTCCAGGGTTACCAGGGAGCGGATGATCAGCGCGTAATAGGGCGGCACCTGGAAGGGGAAGCGATACATCACGCCGGAGAGATCATCGGTGACTGCTTTGAAATCCATGCGGCTCACCCCCATCTCCAGAGCCTGGCCAAACACGTTTTCGAAGGCGGGCACGATCGGTTCGAGATTCACCTCCTCGCCGAGAAAACCGAGCGCTACAAAATCCTTTGAGAGAGCGGCGAAATTACGGTTCACCAGGTGCACCACCGCTTGGATCAGCCCGGTGCGTGATTCGCGGCTCACCGTGCTCATCATGCCGAAATCCAGATAGGCAAGTCGACCATCCGGCAGGGCGAGAAGATTGCCGGGATGGGGGTCCGCGTGAAAGAACCCGTGCTCTAGAAGCTGCTGCAGGCTGCAGTTCACCCCCACCTCCACCATGTCATCGGGGTCCATACCGATCCCCCGCACGGCATCGAGGTTGGTGAGTTTCACCCCATCGATCCACTCCATCGTGAGCACGCGCCGGCTGGTGGCCTCATGGAAGATGCGCGGTACGGCGATGCGGGGATTGTGGCGGTGCAGATCGGCGAATTTCTCGGCGTTGGCGGCCTCATTGAGGTAGTCCATCTCCTCGAACACCCGCTGCCCCAGTTCATCGATCAGCGCCACCAGATCACTGCGGATCAGACCCACGTTGCGGTTGAGCCAGGCGGCGATGTTGCGCACGATGTAGAGATCGAGCGTGATCTGCTCGCGCAGACCCGGCCGCTGCACCTTCACCGCCACCTTCTGACCGCCCTTCAGGACGCCCCGGTGCACCTGGCCCAGGGAGGCTGCCGAAATCGGTTCGCGCTCCAGCTGCTCATAGATCGTGTCCACCGGCGCTCCGAGGTCCTCTTCGATGCAGGCCATGGCCAGGGCGGAATCGAAGCCCGGCAACTGGTCCTGGAGCTGGGCCAACTCCTCCAGCAGCACCGGCGGAATGATGTCGGGTCGTGTGGAGAGGGCCTGCCCCGCCTTGATGAAGGCGGGTCCGAGGGAGGCCACCAGGGTGGAGGCCTCCCGGGATCGCTCGCGCACGCGTTCGCCCCGCAGCCGGCCCAGCAGCCAGTCGCTGCCCACACCCACCAGGTACAGGCCCATCGGCACCAGGGTCTGCCAGAGGCGGCGGGCTAGTCGCTGGGGATGGCCGGCGTAGATGCGGGTGATCGCGGCCGGGTCGTAGCGCAGCAGGCCGCTGATTTCGATGAAGTCGCTGAGTTCGTTGGGGTCTGCGCCCGGACTGGTGTTCAACGGCGCTTCAGGGTCGTTTGGTGCCTGGATCATCGGTTCGATCGGCGGAGCCTGGGCCATCGGGTCGGCGCCAAAGACAGTGGACCGCATCGCCGCCAGGGCATGTTCCGCGGCGGTGGTGCCCTCCCCGGATCCATTGTTCGTTGGCGGGGCCTCAGCCTTGGCCGGGTTGGGGTTGGTGGCGGCAGGGGATGGCATCGAGGCTGACGTCCGGGCCGCGGTTGGCGTTTGATTCTGTCGGGCCGAGGTGGGGTGGCGGGGCTGTTCCATCGTGCGGGCTGCCGCTACGGTCGGCTTCTGCATGCACACGCTCGCCGGAGGCCGGGGTGCTCACGGGTCTGCGCCTCGAGAACATCGCCCTGATCGAACGGCTGGAGTTGACCTTTGCCGCGGGCTTCACCGTGCTCACCGGTGAGACCGGCGCCGGCAAGTCGATCCTGCTCGACGCCCTCGATGCCCTGCTGGGTGGGGCCCAGGGGGCCCAGGGGGCGCGCCTGCTGCGGCGGGGCTGTGAGCGCGGCCGGATCGAGGCGAGTTTCGCGCTCACGCCTCCGGTGCAGGCCTGGCTGGAGCAACAGGAGCTGGAGGCCGAGGAGGCCGAACTGCTGCTCAGTCGCGATTGGCGGCTGCAGGAGGGTCGTCCGATCAGTCGGCACCGGCTCAATGGCGTGGCGATCGGCCGGAGCCAGGTGCTCGACCTGCGCCCCCTGCTGCTGGATCTCACCGTCCAGGGCCAGAGCCAACTGTTGGCTCGCCCCGGTCAGCAGCGCCGTTGGCTCGACCGCTTTGCCGGGGCCGATCAGGTGCCGCAGCTGGAGGCGGCGGCGGCGGCCTGGCGCACCTGGCGACAAGCCGCCGCCGCCCTGGCTGCCGCTCGTGCCGACCAGGCCCGCCTCGAGCAGGAACGCCAGCGTCAGGAGCAGCTGCTGGAGGATCTCGAAGCGGCGGCCCTGGAGGATCCCCAGGAGCGCCACCGCCTTCAGATCGATCAGGATCGCCTCGCCCATGGGGTGCGGCTGCAGGAGGGGGTGATGGCCTTGCTCGGCCGGCTGATGGAGGGGGCGGAGGGGGCGCCTTCGGTGCTGGATCACCTGGCGGCCTGCGAGCAGGAACTGCAGCAGATGGCGGGCCTGGATGCTTCCGTGGCGGATCTGGCGGGCGCCTGCAGCGATGGCCTGGCTTCTCTGCAGGCGCTGGCTCGCGATCTCGACCGCTATGGCGCTTCTCTGGAGAGCGATCCGGCCTCCCTGGCGGAGCTGCAGGAGCGCATGGCCCAGCTCAAGGCACTGGAGCGCCGCCACGGCCTTGAGCTTCCCGAGTTGATCGCCCTGCGCGATCAGCTCCGGGAGCAGCTCGCCCCCGGCGGTTTCGAGGCCTCCCTCGCCATCCTCGAGGAGGCCGAGTCCTCCGCTCGCCGGCGGCGAGATGGGGCCAATGCCGCCCTCAGTGCTGCGCGCACCCGGGCCGCCCGCGGCCTGGAAGGTCAGCTGATGGAGGCGCTGCGGCCGATGGGTCTGGCCCAGGTGCGCTTCGCCGTGGCGATCGAGCCCGCTGATCCCGGCGAGGAGGGAGCCGATG
>Ga0209401_1000348_pt1 | contig 31840 bp, 25 predicted proteins | sample M_140807_MF_Meta_FD_187318 | JGI IMG/M metagenome (GOLD analysis project Ga0209401, IMG submission 187318) | Freshwater microbial communities from Lake Montjoie, Canada to study carbon cycling - M_140807_MF_MetaG (SPAdes) (version 2) | ecosystem: Environmental > Aquatic > Freshwater > Lake... | reverse complement strand
ATCCCGGTTTGAAACAAGGTCGTGCTAACTCAAAACTATTGCCACCCCCCAGCGATGTGAGAAGCGATTCTCGTTTTTCCGGGGCTATTGACACGTTCGATCATATTCAACTTGCGATGGACAAGCTTCCGTCAAAATACAGGAATGCTCGAGTAGATCTCCATGGTTTGAAAAAGAAACTATTCACAGATGACTATCGTTTCATCGCCATGAGTTTAGGGATGGATTGTAGCGGAGCTGAGGCTGCGTTTAATCAGCTTAACAGTTCGGCCCAGATCCATCCCGAAAACCCAGTTGCTGAAGTGGGGCCGGGCACAAAAAAAGTGCAAAACAGCATTGTCGCAGACCGTTGCAAGGCGCTAATTGAGGAGTCTGGAAACCCAGTGTTCTCGAATATTGCGGGTGTTTTCCTATCCCGCGGAATTGAGGACGCCAGCCAAAGTCAGCTTCTCCTGGATGCAATGAGCTATGTGGCGATTAAAACCTACACAGAAGAAGAGCTCGAAGAGGACATCCGGCACAGTGCAGGCATTCGGAAACGGTTGGATGCTGAATTTGGGGCTGGCGGAGGAGATGGGTATGCGAAAGCTGCGTCTGAAACGGTCTCACAGTTGACCCAAGTTCTTGACGCCTACAAATCCGTTTACCAGCGGCGAATGACGAGGCATCTGGGGGCAGATGGCGCTAGTGCAACTTCGTGTCTGTAAAAGCTTAGGACACCAACGATCCCGGCCATAGGGCCGATGGAGCGGAGCGGAATCGGCCCTATGGCCGGGACTCGCCCGTCCTCTGGGGTTGCCGGTGTCCGGCCAAAGCTGAAATCTGGAAGGTGTTAACCAAAACATCCAACAGCATCAGCCATGACCGAACGACCCCAAGATAATCTCGCCGATGACGCTATCAAGACCCTTCTTCAACACGGCCTCGGCCAGGGACTTCCTCGCATAGCAGAAATGCTCCTCAACGCCGCCATGTGCTTCGAGCGTTCACACCACCTCAACGCCGACCCCTACGAGCGGGCCCAAGCTCGCACCGGCCACGCCAACGGTTTCAAGCCTCGCTCTCTCCAGACCGCCATCGGTGAACTCAACCTCGCTCTCCCTCAGGTCCGCGGTTGCACCGAACCCTTCCGAACTTCACTCCTGGAATCCGGTTCCCGCACGGACCGCTCTCTCAAAGCCGCCATCGCAGAAATGTATCTTCAAGGCGTCTCCACTCGCCGCGTCTCCAAAGTCCTCGAAGAACTTTGCGGCTTGGATATCACCTCCACTCAAGTCTCCCGCCTTACTGCTGATCTCGATACTGAATTCAACCTCTGGCGAAACCGTCCGCTGCCCGAAATCGCTCACCTCATCCTCGACGCCACTTACATCAAGGTTCGACTCAACGGTTCTGTCCGCGACTGCGCAGCCCTCATAGCCATCGGGGTCCGACGCGATGACTCCAAGCGCATGATTCTCGGTGTTTCCTGCTCTCTCTCCGAGGCAGAACCCCACTGGCGCGACTTTATCCACTCCCTAAAGCACCGCGGCATCGGCATCCCTGACAGCGTCACTTCAGACGCTCACGAAGGCCTCAAGGCCGCTTTGCGCGCCACTCTCAATGCCAGTCCTTGGCAGCGTTGCCAGTTTCATCTCCAGCAGAACGCTCAAGCCTACGTCCCAAGCCTCGCCATGCGCGCTGGCGTCGCCCGCGACATCCGCTCCGTCTTCGACTCATCAGACCTTCCTCAAGCTGAAGCCCGCCTCGCCGAAATTGTTGAGAAATACCAAAAACTGGCACCCAAACTCGCCTTTTGGTTGGAGGGCAACATCATCGAGGGGCTCACCGTCTTCAAACTACCCGAGCACTTCCGCCGCCGCTTGCGAACCTCCAACATGTGCGAACGCGTCAATCGCGAAATCAAGCGCCGCACCCGCGTCGCGGGTCTGTTCCCCAACGAATCTTCCGTCCTCCGCCTCCTCACTGCCATCCTCATGGAAACCTCCGATGAGTGGGAGACCGGACGCGCCTACTTCTCCGACCCATCCCAATCCTAAACAACCAACCAACCCCCACCTTCAAATTCAGCCTTTGACACTTTTACAGAAGAAAAGTTGCGCGGCCCCCGGGTGACGCTTACGGTTGAAGAGCCATCCAGTCCGAAAATGTAGTCCTTTGACCCGAGGAACCAGGTTTTGCTGGGGTTTTCCTCGTTCCAGTGCTCAGTAGCGAAAGTCCGGCCAAACTGAGGGGTCGGGCTGCCTGCTGGTCAAAAGGCTCAGAGGAATGGGATCTAAGTCATTTTTTGATTTTTTCTGAAAGAAAGTCGCTGCTTCTCCCGTATTCCAAATGAAGAGTTTTTCTGTAGAACCTCAACTTGGTTTTAACATCGGCGCTGCCATATGAACCCTCACTGCTTTTGCACACACCATGAATACTTTCACCTGCAGTCCGAATTCCCTGCTTTCCAACTCTCATAAACCGATTGTTCCACCTTGTGTCGGTCCTGTCCGCATTGCTGCTGCTGCTAGGGGCTGTCGAGAATTTATTGAATACATCCCAGTTCCTGGAACCGCAGCGAAACCCACACCGTTCGGCCGACCCAATCTAGGTTTGGACTTGGGGCCGGATATGCCCGGGCCCCTAAGTCAACTGGTGTTGGTGCTGCGCGACGGACCAAGGACGGAGTTTGGGCGTGACCAGATCGAGCCTCTGTTGCAGGTATATCATGCGAAGGCACGGCCGGCGGAGCCTCTGAAGCCAAAATGAAGTTTCCTATCGTACATCCGGTAGTGACAAATACACCAAAAGGTCGATGACCAAGTTGCTCGGCAGGTTTTCGATTCGTGAAATCCCCCAATAAATTAACATATATCCATTCTTATTGCAGAGCCCCAGAAAGCAAATTCCTATCAAACCCTAATTTCCCATAATTCTCGAAGAACACACCAAAAAAACTCCATACTATGAAAAGCAAGAAACTTGGAACTCTAGGAACAAAAGCGCAGTTGGCCATCGCGTTGGCCGCAATTGGCGCGGCAGACGGCGCAATTGCTGGTACCCGCTATGTTTATGGCGGCGGCAGTTCGAGCAGTTGTCCGGGTGCTCAAATGTGTAGCGGCACACTTCCAGGCGGGAGCCAAACTTGGTATTGGTGCTGCAGTTTGGGTCCGATTGAGAGATGCGGTTCGGCGTCGTGGATGATTGTAGGTGGCAACCTTGTAGCCGCCGGAAGTTGCATCTCAAATTAATATTATTGAACACCACTATGGCTAGCCGAAATAAGGTTTTAATCTTTGGAATCGCATTTTTGGCGGCGCTAGCGGTGTTCATTCGAATCCGGTCCGCTAGAGAAAATCTCGTCGAACGCGGAACTGCCAAAGCGAAGGCGGAGGGACAACTAGAATTGGCTATGTCCTTCAAAAGCAAATCTTTTACCAGTAACTCTCCGCTTTCGCTCTTGGAGGCACACAACGCTCTGCTTGGAAATACAAATCTGTCAGAAGCGCAGGGAAGTAACTATATCCAAATGTTAGCGCGGTTGATCGAAACCTATCAAGATGGAGGATTTCAAAAATATCTAAAATTCAAGAAATCATTTGGAGACGCCAAATTAGGTATTCCGGCAGGAAATGAAATTGTAGAATGTTCCGTTGACGAACTTGAGCGGCTTTGGAATTCAAAATCAGCTACGTTTGTAGCAATTTTGGCAGGCTCCTCTAATGCCCTTCCGGAAACGTTTAGACTTCGAATCACCAGGTTTGACCCTAACAGCATAGCCTACGACGTCCGTACGACTGTCGTAGGTGAAAGCGGATTGGACAGAATGTTGGGCGGCAAGCAGGTAAATGGGATAGCACGGATAGAAAATCGATATTTTAGATATAACCGTGGGCCAACCCACGTCATCCAAGAAAACGGTAACATAAAGTGGGTTAACGTGGCTTTCACGTGCTATACAGACCTAGGAAAGCTTCCTGGCTATGTGGCTATTAGCTCCTATTGGGATCCAGTAAGGCAACAGTGGATACCTTATGAAATGCTATCATGCAGTCCGCCTACTCTCTTCCTAATGTTTTAATGTCTCGCGTCCTTTTGGTCGTTGAAGTTCTGCTACGGTTCGGCCTTAGCGCGATGTTTCTTTTGTCTGCGATTTCAAAGGCCATCAATCCCCTGGAAACGGTAGCCGCGATAAAAGTAGTACTTGGCTTCAATAGTTACCTAGCCGACTGTGTTGTCGCCATCCTGATTGTATTTGAGGTCGTTTTATCTTTTCTACTGGTATTTAGCGGTAATCGTCGGAAGGTATTACTAATAGCCGCGTTAGTATTGTTTATATTTTCTCTGTACCTTGTGATAGTATCACTAACACCTACGGCACAAAGTTGTGGCTGCGGTGTCCTTGCGAAGTTTATCGATGGATCAATTCAAAAGAAGGCCTTGGTTGGGGTCGCTAGAAATACATTTTTGATTATTCTCTGCGTTTCACTTCGATTCATGTTAAACAATGAGCAATTTCCTTCCAGGAAGTAAATTAACACTTCATTTGTTTGGAAATCCCAGTCCTTTGGGGGGGGCTTCAACTAAACTAATTGATTTTATCCAATCGTTCTACAAGCGATATCGAATAATCAACTACTTGCCGCGTACACCTCCTGACGATATGGCGGCTTTCCTTAGTTCCCATGACGTAGAGATAAAGCAATATTCGGATTTTCCTGCCCAGAACGAGGGTGTTTGTTTAGCAGTTTGTGTGGACAAATTCTTCGAAACGGGCATTCCGCAAAAAGCCCGAGATCATAGAATTCCTTTGGTTTGGTCTAATGAAATGATGTGGCTCTTTCCAGGGGAAGAGGATGCGGTAAAGTGTGGGCTTATTTCAAAAGTATTATATTTGTCACCAATTCAAAAACGTGTATTTCAAAATGTCTACAAATCGGTGTCAAGCATGATAGTAGACAACTATGTTAACCCTGCCTACTTCAAGTTTGTTGATAGAGGTAGTCGTGAGCCTTTTACGATTGGAAGACTCTCTCGTCCAGATCCATTGAAATATCCGATTAATTTTCCAACCCTATATGAATCGTTAATATCAAAAAGCGAACGGTTAAAAATCCAGTCATGGAGTTCTGATCTTGCAGCGGAGTATTCGTGGCATTACTTTAGTCCGGATCGATGGGTCCTTCAGGAAGTTGGTGCTGAACCGGCAAATTTGTTTCTACAGAGCATCGACGTTTTTTCATATCCGCTTGGACATCGGTTCATTGAAAGTTGGGGACGCTCAACGGTTGAAGCGATGCTAACTGGTTGCGTGCCAGTTGTACCTTCAGGGCATCATTTAGAGAACCTTTTAGTGCATGGCGAATCTGGTTTTGTCTGCCAGAATGACGATGATTTCATAAAATGGACAAGAGAATTATGTGCCGACGTAAGTCTCTTCATGAAAATGTCACGAAGTGCTGCGCAGTATTCGCGCGATGTTATTTGTAATAGTGAGGCAAACTGCAGACTTTGGATTCAAGCCTTGGAGGAATGGTAATGTATCTCAAAAAGCCGACTTACTGTTACTGGATCGTCGACAACTCTTTCTGTGACTCTCGGATGGCTGAAATGGTTACTGCCGCGAGAAACCGCGGGGTGAACACTGACATAATAGCATTCAGCCCTAGAGAGATAGAAGGTGCTGACACTTATGATTTGTATGATATAGATCATGCTGATCCACTATTTCCATTGGTTTATTTGCAAGCTGGGCTTCTAAATCTGTCTTACGATGTGGTTATTTACATCGACCGAACGACAGAAATCAGAGGGGAAATAGTGAATACCGAAGCTTTGCTAAACTTTGATCCAGTACATGTCCCGCTTTCTTCCAATCATCGCAGTCCGAATGATGTTGTTCTTGAGAGGACTGCTCGGAGGTTTGGCTTTAATCGTCCGTGGCGTTCTAATCTCGATGGAGGCTTCGTCCTAAGAAGAAGGGCTGTTGAGAGAGTGGTGGAGCTTTGTGGGGCGTTTCGGAAGTTCTCTGGCGAACAGGCGAATTTTAAGTGCAGTGAACTTGTCGGATCGGTGTGCCAAATTTTGAGCGGTGATACAAGAGCACACGAAGTCCAATTGACCCGACAATGCTGGGACATTCAATTGGCTTCAGAAATTGATTCTAATGCTGCGCTAATTACAAAAATTTGAATATGAATCGGGCTTTTACGCTTGTTGAACTGTTGGCCGTAATATGCGTGATTGCTCTCCTGGCTGCGGTAAGCCTGCCGAGCTTGTCAGGGGCGAGGTACCGTGCGAAACAAACTGCATGTCTTAATAACTCGAGGCAAATCACTATGGCGCATATACTATACGCGGCAGATGATGCTGCGGGATCTTTTAGCGCCAAAGAAGTCACAGATGACTTAGATGTAAATTGGTTGCATGGTATTCTAAAAACAAGGCAAGTTTGGATTTGTCCGGCCACACATAATATCGTTTCAACAAATGTTGGAATATCACCATTTACGAGCCGTGTTGGTCTTGTTGACCTAATTAAGATTAGTGTTAGCCGGGTTAGCGCTGGAAAGAGTTATCAGAGTATGGGTGTTATGGGTGTTGGCACTCCTTATAGTATGAGTATACCTACTGCGCATGACGGCCCTGTTGAGATAAGCGGCATTCGTAAAACGGACCGCAATATTAATTCGTACGTAAAATACCATGATTCCTTTGGTTTAGCCGGACAGGTTCCGGGTCCATCAAAAATCTGGATTTGTACAGAAAGTCTCTTTGTGGGAAATCCGTATTACCCTGACCTTGGAGACAATCATGATGAACGTGGCGTAGCAACAGGCTTTTGTGATGGGCATGTTGAATTTCTCTCTCAGGCAGCCTATCTGCGAAGTTATGAATTGTCACAAGACGAGGGTCGCACTGGAATACCTTTAACCTGGTAGTCAAAAACCGATATGGCTGAAGTAGTTAAAATCAATAAATGTTGAGCTAGGATTTCCGACGTTCGCTGTTGTGGGTAGAAATGGAAAATTGCCAGGGGCTGCATGGCGCAGGTCTAGAGCAGGGTCTTTCGGTCCAAGTGGCCGCAATTGGATTGTCGGGTGGGGGCACCTATAAGGCGACAGGTTGACCGAGGCGAATGTCCGTTTGCACTGCGTGGTGCAAGTCCTTCCCGCAGACACTCAGGGGCGAGTTAGGGGGGCTTCTCTCGGCTTCTATCGTGTAGCCGAGAGGGCACCCGTTCCGAAGCAGCCAGAATGGACTCCGGCCAGTTTGCTTGCTGTGGGAGGTCACGGCGGGGCGGATTAGTCCGGGTGAGGTAGACCTTTGCTGTCGGTCCAGGGTGAGTGGTTGATAGGATACAACGCACGCACCGACTCCAGGGTTGGCTCGGCCAGCGAGGGCAGGTTCCCAGGAGTCAATTCGCAGAGGAAGAAGCCGTGCGATTCTCAGTCTTCGTGCAGGCGGTTCGAAACATCCCAGGGCGGCATTAAGGACATCCAGTCCAGGTGGAGCTGGAACTCGATCGAGCGGGTGACTCAGTGGTCGCAGTTGAGGTCGATGCCCGCGGCGTTCGCGTCTGTTCCGCAGAGTCCTGAGCCAGGCCCTCAAGGGTTATACCAAGGCCACCTCGCGGCAAACTACTGAGCACTTCATCCGGTGCTTGGAAAACGCCTTCCGGTCCTTCAGGGGCGTCCCTGCCACCGTTATCCGTGAAAACCTTAATGGTGGATAATCTAACCTGCCTTTACGCCCCCCGGGCTCAATGCCAAGCTCGAGAAGTTCGCACAGCGCTACGGCATGGTGGTCCTCCAAACCCATTCCGCCGCCCCGTCACAAGGGCAAGGTCGAGGCCGGGGTCTGGATGCTGAAGCCCATGAAGGCGTTGAGCGAGATTGTGCGCACCCGGGGCATGCGGAACGGACCCAGGTTGACCTCGCGGGCCGAAGGGCATTTCCACAGAGCGGTGTTCTGGACATAGGGGGCCAACAGGCTCTGCTTGAGGAAGAGGGTGTTGGTGCAATCGGGCCCGGGAAGACCGAGCCATCCCTGTACCCAGGTTTCACCGAGGGGGATGTTCTCGCCGTCGAGATTGGGTGGCATGAAATCGGCGTGATCGAGGGCGTACAGGGTGCCGGCTAAACCGAATTGCCGAATCTGGGACACGCACTGGGTGGTGGCTGCTCGTCGCTTGGCCCCGGCCAGGGCTGGTAGGATGAGCCCGGCCAGGATGGCGATGATGGCGATGACGACCAGTAGCTCGGTCAATGTGAAACCGAGCATCTGACCAACATATCTCTGAGGTGCGGAACGGTCGTACCGAGAGCTGCGCGATGTACAGGAGTCGCTTGAAAACGTGAGATTCATAGCGTCGCGGGGCTCTACGGCGAGGAGTGCCGCTGCGGTGTTCCCGATTTGGCCTTGCGGTCGGGTTGAAGGTCCCATCGCCACTGGTTGCCCATTTCATCGGTGGTGATGATGGCGGAGTCACGGTCTGCAAACATGGCAGAGATGATCCGCCTGGCGTGCATTAGGGGCATGGTCAGGGGCTCTCCGGTCGAGACATCCCAGACCACAGCCGACCCATCGTCGCTTGCTGTGACGACCCAGTTGTGGGTCTTGGCGAACTGTCCCGATCGCACTTTGTCTCGGTGCCTGAGCTTTGGTCCTACGGGTGCGCCTGTGTGTGCATTCCAAATCGCGGCTGAAAAGTCTTCGCTAGATGTGACCACGTGGGTTCCATTCGGACTGAATGCGGCATGGAGGACTCCATCGTCATGAACCAAGGGTGGTCCAGCTGGCTTGCCCGTCTGGACATCCCAGAGGCGTGCACTTCGCTTCTCCAGCGTCTTGTCCGCCACCGCGGCTACCAGCCTTGTGCCGTCCGGGCTGAACTCCACATGGACCACGGAAGCTTCGTGTTCTAAACTCTTCGGTTCAGAATCCAGTAAACGGATCAGGTGGACCTGGTCCCCGGAAACTGCAGCCAGCAAGTCTTTGGCAGGGCTGATAGCGAGTTGGGTAATTTCTTCGGATAAGTGCATCACCCGTGCCGACGTGGACTCAGCACTCGAGATCGTCACCTGATTTCCGATTGCGCGCACCTCTAGAGGACCCGCCCGGCACAAGACAGGCCGTTTATCGCCGGGTGCGGGCACGGTGCCACAATAGACGGGAGCCAGTCGCGGCTTCAGGTCCCAAACGACAATCCGCCCCTCAATATCGGCCGTGAGGATGTGGTTCGAGCTGTGACCGAAGGAGGCGGTCATGAGCCGCCCCTCATGGCGGATCGTGTGGTTGAAGGGAACGGGCTGGTGTTCGTGTGCATCCCAGATCCGCGCGGAGCGGTCCAAGCCCGCGGTTAGTATGCGATGTCCATCCGGGCTGTAGCGGACATCGTACACCGCTTCTCCATGCTTCAGGCTAGGCGTACGTTCCAGGCCCGTGGCGAGGTCCCAGATCTTGGCCGTACCATCGTAGCCGCAGGTGACGAGGGATTGCTCATCCGGGCTGAAATCGGCGCTGTACACCCAACTCTTGTGCATCAAGGGAGGGCATTTTTGTTGACCGGTCGCGGTGTTCCATAGTCGGGCCGAGTGGTCGGCGCTGGTGGTTACGGCCCAAGTTCCGGACGGGCTGAACTTGGCGAAAAATACGTGTCCATCATGGCCTTGCAAACGAAACACCGGCGAAGTCGCCACCGACTGCCAGAGGTAAACCCCTCCGTCCAGGCCTCCGGCAATCACTTTGCTCCCGTCAGCACTGGAGCTAGTGAACATGGCTGGGCCATCGATTTTGAACAGGGTTTCCCGTTTTCCGGTTCGCCAATGGGTCCGCGTGATGGTTCCGTCCAGGTGCGCCGACAAAACCTCCTCGCCATTTGCGGTAAAGGTCGACGTTTCGGGTTCAGTACCTAGGCCAAGGCAATCCGACAGGGCCTTGCCTTCGAGCAAGTCGAACACCTGGAAATATTGGCGATTGAGAACCACAAGGGCCTGGGTGCCATGGACCTGGGAATATCGGATCGGTTTGGCCGCCAGTCGCCATTCTTGAAGCTTCTGAGGGGCCATCTCATCGAGCAGGGTGAGCCTGAGGCGTTGTCCGGTCATGTCGTTGTCCGACGGGTGCTCCAGGTTCAAGGCTTCAAGCAAAGGAGGGATGGCTCCTTGGTAGTCCCCGTTGCGCATCAACGCAGTGCCCATGGCAACCTGGGTGCCGACCTGCCGCTGGCGCTCAACTACGCGGTGGTGCCACTGCTGTTGGAAGTGGTAAAATATACCTCCGAATAGGAGTACCCCGACTGCGAACAATAGCCCTAATCTGCGGAGCACCCGGACGCGACGTTCGAGAGTGTGCAGGCGCCGCACCGACCGCCCATTGGCCAAAGCCAAGAGGTCACTGCTCATCTCAGCCGCAGTTCGGTAGCGCAGGCGCACGTCGTTTTGACAGGCCTTGATCAGCACTTCGTTGAGTTCCAGCAACTCCTTGGAGAATCCGGTATGGTCGGGCAATGCCGGGAATTCGTTGCGGTCTCTGCCCGAGACCAGTTCATAGAGCACCTTGCCCAGGCTGTAGAGGTCCCCTTGGAAGCTGTTGGGACCTTCAGGAGCGATGAATCCGGAGGTTCCGACATAGGTATTCGCTTCCGACACGGTCGAAACCAAGCTGATATCCGCGAGTTTGGGCTTGCCGGTGACGAACACCACGTTGGCCGGCTTTATATCGCGATGAATAAGTTCCTTGGAATGCAGGAACTCGAGGGCAGTAGAGAGCGCCAAACCGATTTGGACGGTCTGGTGAACGGTCAGCGCTCCACCGGCGGCCAGGTCACTGGCCAAAGTGCGTGGACGGAATTCTTCCGGAACGATGTTCTGCCCATGGACTGGATCATCGCCCAGCTCCATAATGTAATAGAAAAACTCGGAGTCCGGACTCCAACCTACCTGAAGGACATCCAAGAAGGCGTCATGCACACGGGAGATGGGTTCAAAACGCTTAATGCCCGCGTACTCGCGTTCGAAGGGGCGTGCATCTTTGAACCGATTACGGGCGACGATCTTAACTGCACGGTAAACCCCAAGCACCGACCGGGCCAGCCACACCACACCGTAGCTTCCGGAGCCGATCGGCCGGATCAACTCATGGTCGGGAATGCTGGGGACTGGCTCGTCTGACTGCATCGGGCGTTCGCAAACTACCGGACGATTCTGTCCCAAGCCCAAAATGTTCCAGAAATCTTCGAATGAGGCTTGATTTGGACGTGGTGATAGTAACGTTTGAGCAGTTGCTCTAGATCGACTTTGCGATATTGTGTTATTCCGTTAACAACAGCGAATGATGGCAGTTTTATTACTTCCTGGTACTTGCCGCAAATAGCATCAACGCGTCGCAATTCTTTCGAGGTAATTAGAATCGGCCATTCTGCCCCCTCGCACGCAAGTTTCAACAATCGTACCCGTTTGAAACGTTGCAATACCTTATCTAGTCCCACGCAGGAGACCAGATTTCTGGCTTGGGATGGCTGCTCTTCGCATTGCACAAGGACCGTACCACTCCCGGTATCCAAGGTGGTACCAGCACGATTATACCCGCTGTGGATCAGGCTGGTCGGATGCCTGTCTGAACGCCATATGGCCTTTTCATAAACACGCACGCGAGGTCCAAGTGGTTCCAAATTGCTCCTCGCAAGCTTGAAGTTCTCGCGATCTGGTTCAAATGCAATAATGGTTCGAGCCCCTCTTTTACTGCAGGCATACGCAAACGAACCAATATGGGCCCCGACATCAATGACAACATCTGTGGAACGAAAGCGCTCCGGGAGCCCATACTTGTTCTCGTTTACTACAGTGTTGAAAATATCTGAGTCACAGGTGCGGCCTCGTAAAATAACGCCCTCCTGACGGGTAGAATTGACCGGTTCAAACTGTATCCTTCCATCCCATTTTTCTCTCAGGTCATTAAGGAAGCTCAGGCATAATTTTTCGTGTAGGAAACCTCGAACACGTCTATTTTTCGAGGAAAATTGCCATTTATGGCTGTTTCGGTGCTGAAATATGCGTTGCCCGCGAAGGTCATGCTGACACATCACTCCTTCAAGAGATTCAATTGGGGTCGCTACCATGGTGTAAGGTTGCTTAAGCTTCCTCCACGCTAGATGAAACGTTTCTTTGTCTCCATGGATATGGGAATAAAAAAAGTCAGAATGTTCATTGAACCAAAAAGTCAGAGCTAGCGGTTTCCAACACATTGTTTTGTTGATGAGCATTTGTCCGCTTTCAAACTCAGATTCCTCACGATAGGGGATATCACAAATGGACCAAATGGCTCGATCGGGGCCAAGGGTTCCGTAATCTGGCCAGAAAATGCTGCCGGTCCGGTGGTACTCAACCTCTTCAAATAAAAAAGCTGGATCACAGCAAGGAACGTTGTCGGCATCTAATAGGAGGACTTCCTCAAAGGTTGAATGAATGATGGCGTATGATTTGAGTTCCCACCCTCCAGGACTGCGTCTTGGAAACCGTTTCTCAACCTCTTTGGCATCGACGCATCGGACACCGAGCGGCTGGAGGAGTTGAACCATCCGTTGGTCCATTTCCTCGGGGCCCTGAAACCATAGTTCAATCGGCAAAGTACAGCCCCAATGCCGAATCATGTTGATACATACCCATGCACACGTGAAGTACTTGATTCCGCCGGCGCAAATCACAATTCCCCTGCCACGAAAACCACCGGGATACTGGGGAAGAGTCTCAATGGCCGCAGCGATGCGGTTTGGCGCGTTGCAGCGGTTAATCGAGTGCTGGTCGAAATCGTTGGTCTGCGAGGCTTTTACACCCTTTGCCTTGGCACGGTTCTCACCGGCGGTGAGGAACTGAAGCATTCCACCAGAGTAGTACATGCTGATACGTCTGATGACCTCCTCTGGAGTAATCATCATCATGCAGCGAGGCAGCGATTCGACGACATCGACACAAAGATTTGCTTTTGTGTCTCGCCGGTCACCATCCAGAAGGGGGTAGGTCCGTGATTTCCAGCATCCTCCCTCAGCACAACAAGGAAGGGCTCCGACCGAATGGATAAATTGATGATGCGGGTATGATTCCCAGTGAGGCGGTTCTCGCCCGCCGGCAACCACAACACATGGACGGTTTTTCGGGAATCCGGGCTTCGTTTCTACGGCCGCTGCCAAATGCATCAAGGCAGTCACAGGAGATAGTACCCCTTGGGCGTGGTGAACTAATCGAATCAACTCGCGAACCGAGGTTTGCCCCCTCAAATCGATGGTGCCCGCAAGTTTTGGGTGGTGATGACCAAAGTCACCGATCTGAACGAATGCAATCTGGTTTTCGAAGTGGTCTACAACACGCTGAAAATATTCCGTACTCCACCATTTGATTGTGATGTCGTATTTGCCTCCAGCGGACACAATCCAAAATGGAATAGGGCTTCCCGTCAGTTCGTGGACTTGGGATGCCCAGCTCCGTTCGTCTTCCGAAAGATGAATATCTCCATGAAACGCAGTTGGTTTTATATCAAGCCCAAGAGTGCGATTCAGAAAATCTATGTATCCATGAAGTACATGGTACGGTCGAGAATTCGAAAAATCGATGAGTGGGTAATGACACTGTATTACCTGAACCTCCGGGTCCCGTTCATCAAGATGGGTCAAATACGGGTTAAAATCCCAGACATCTGGAAAGTGAGTTCGAACATCCGTCTGAAATTGTCCCGGATAGCAACGATGCAGGTCTCGCACAGCTGCTGTCATAAGCACAACATCACCAAGCGCAAACCCGTTCTTGAGGATTAATTTCCTCATCAACTATGCGTTAAAATAGGAAATATAGTTGCCAGCGTGGTGGAATGTTTATTTTGTTTTCAATGGCTTGGCATAAGGAGTTATGGGAGTTGGACTTGGGCTTGTCGCGGTGACTAGCTGACGAGGTCGTTTGGCAGGTTTAGGGCTAAACTTAATGGGATTCTTCATTGTCTGTGTGATATGATGGATGTTGTAAAACGATTATTTAAAATCTTTTTGAAACGACTGAATAGCCGTTGTTTAACATCGGATTCTTTGGCGGTTGAATACAGCCTATATTGTTTGATTTGGTGAGGAGTTTTTATAAACCAAAGCGCAAATGATTTCATTTTGACTCCTCTTGCAGATTTTCTAACTCTGTTTTAAATCGGCAATTCACTCGGTGCTTTGTGATGTAGACATAACTGGCATTAACATCTAACTCGGCAGAGATCTTGGAGGTAGACCACCCTCTAAGCACCGCGAGGTCAAAAATTTGAAAATGCTTCGGTGAAACCTGTCGCTTGACCCGCTCAATTGCCGCAGAAAGAAGGTTGGTTTCCCATTCCGTATCCCAGACCTTTTTAACTTCGTTCTCAATTGTCGGATGAATATCTTCATTGTATTCCGGAACAAAATCGAGCCGTCCAGAGGTTCTCTTCCGCAACTGGTCCTGCACCCGCCACGCCGTAGTCTTAAGTAACCATCCTTTGAAGCTTCCTCGGGATTTATCGTATTTGAAATCCTGTATGCCTCGCACGATAGTGATCAGTGTTTCTTGGACAACGTCTTCTGCTTCGGTTTCCGTCAACCCAGAGCGTCGGGCTGCATTGAAGATGAGTTTCCAGTAGGTATTGAAGCATACCTGCCAACTTTCAGAATCATCCAAGTTCTTGAGGCGCGACAGAAGGCTCGCACGTGTCGGGACCAAGTCATCGTTCTCCTCCATTTCTCAAGAATACGGGGGTTCTGGGGCAAATCTTTCAGAAAAAATGGGTCTTCGCTCTTTTATCGAAAATGTTAAAACGCTACGATGGATTATCGGCAAGGGTATAAAATACCTAAAAATCAAATGAACAAGATGCCATCAAAGTGACCCACAGAACTGGTGTTTACCTTGGCTGAATGACGCTTAGAATTTGGGGATTGGCTATAGCTGTGTCAGCGGATCGATTCTGTCAATTCATTACTGTGATCGGCCGCGCATTTTTTTTTCTGTAATTTCAGCGGGCATCAGGTCGTGGGCGGGTTGGAGGAGTCCATGTTGAGGTAAATTTTTCCGGTCTCCCAATCTTGGGAGATCTCGGTGAGGAGGGCGGAGACGAGGCGTAGGAGAGAGGCCTCGTTAGGAAAGACGCGGGCGACCCGGGTGCGGCGCTTGATTTCCTGATTAACCCGTTCGAGTGGGTTGGTGGTGCGAAGACGCTTTTGATGAGCCAGAGGGAAGGCATGCACTGAGAGACCTTGAGGAATATTTTCCTCGATCCAGGAGGCGAGCTTTGGGGCGGAGGCGGCGTACAAGGCGACCACCTCTTTGAGGCGGCGCTGAGCGGCGGGAAGGTCGGAGCTGAGGAAGATGCTGCGCACGGCTTCAGCCACAGCGGCGCGCTGGTCAAGGCGAGGGACGTAGGCCTGAGCGTTCTGCTGGAGGTGGAATTGGCACCGTTGCCAGGGGAGGGAGGGGAAAACCGCAGCACGGGCCGCCCTGAGGCCTGCATGGTCGTCGCTGACGAGAAGTTTGACGCCGGTGAGACCTCGGGTTTGAAGGCTGGTTAAGAACTGGCGCCAGTGGACCTCGGCCTCGCTGAGGGCGACGCTGACTCCGAGAATGGAGCGCTTGCCGTCGGTGCCGATACCCAAGGCGATGAGGACGGCGCAGTCGATGAAATGGCCGCCGTGGCGGACCTTTTCGTAGCGGGCATCGATGAAGACATAGGGGGTCGGCCCGAGAGGTCGGGCGCGCCAAAGCGAGAGTTCAACGTCAAGTTTGGCGGCGCAGGCACTGACTTGGGCTGAACTGACGGAGGTGCCGCAGAGCTGTTCGACGATGGCGGAGACTTTGCGGGTGGAAACGCCCTGAACGTACATCTCGGCCAGAGCAACTTTGAGGGCCTGTTCGCTGCGAATGCCCTTGTCGAGGGTGGAGGGATAGAACTCCAAGCCACCGCGGACCTGTGGGACATCGAAGGTGATGCGACCCAAGCGGGTGGAGAGGGTCTTGTCCTTGTAGCCGTTGGCGTGGCCGAGGCGGCCCTCGGAGCGCTGGTAGGGTTCCGCGCGCAAGGCGGCGGAGCGTTCGCGAACCATGGCCTCATTGACGAGGAGGCGGATGCCTTCGGCGAAGCCATCGGAACCTTGTTCGGTGAGCAGTTGCACTACGGTGGTCAGGAGGTCAGAGTTTTCTGGGTGGGCCATGGGTGAGCTTGGGAAGGATGTTTTTTGTCGAACACCCCAACACAGGCACCTCTTGGTCCACCTACGACGACTAATTTGCGGTTCCCAACCCCTGCGGGGTCGGTTGCGCTCGGCTCGCTACGCTCGCCATTGCTCCACCTCCCCCGCAGGGGTTGGGAAGGAGCAGTCGGAGAGCTAATTACAGAAAGCTTCTTACACCGGCCTGTGATCGGAGTGATTCTTACTCCGCCTGCTTAGAAGGTTTATGGATGCGAATGATTCGCTTAAGGGAACGTGATGAAACCGACGGCCAAGGAAGCGCCTGAAGGGAAAGATTGATGGATGGAAGATTGAAACCGGGTCGATGATGGATGGGCCTTACCCCTTGCTTCGTGGTTGGAGTGGCGAGTTCATTCTTCCGAGATTTCGTCATGAGGAGGGTTTTGTACCCCTCGATCCCTCCACAGTTTTCCGGAGGACGTTCCCCAGATCCGTCCACGCAGAGTGCGACGGTGGGGTTCTCGATGAGGTCTATTTTTGTCAACACGATGGTGTGCTCCCATGAGGCGCCAAAATCATATTGGTATTTTAGAACATCCGAGGGCCGGACCAGCAGTTTATCTAAGCGTCCTTTAGCCTCATCGATGGTGAGTGGGTCATACAGTTCGAAGCTAGGGTCGGAGAATCTCTTGTCTTTGAAGGTGAACTGATGGAGGTGGCGTGCAGTCCAGCCCATGGAGATTTGCAAAACTGCGTGCAACCAACCGAGATGGCCGTCGGGGGGAACTACGAGGCTCCGCCACACCTGGTTGTCGGTACCGTCCAATGTTACCGTTAGAAAAAGCCCTTTGCAGGATAGCATTGGGATGAGCGGTTTCTCGTTGAGCAGAATCATACTGCGTTGTAATTGAGGCTGTGAGTTCTCACGGGTTGAGCCTCGAACGTCAAGTTAGCCTCGTTGCTCGGATTTAGCTGGGGCGTGGTCCGATGGGATAAGGTGCCCCGTTCCGGGGCCGGAGCCCTACCGGAAGTAACCCAGTTCCCGGAGGGAGACATGATTGTTGTTTCCAACGATCACGTGATCGAGCACCTCGATGCGGAGGACTTGGCCAGAGCGGACGAGTTCGCGAGTGATTCGTAGGTCTGCTTCAGAGGGGTTGGGTTCACCCGAGGGGTGATTGTGCATGATGATGATGGAATGTGCGGAGGCGATGATCGCGGCCCGGAAGGTTTCGCGTGGATGGATGATCACCGAATCGGCGATCCCCATGGAAACGAGGACGTGACCCTTGATTTTGCGGCGGACGTTGAGGAGCAGTACCACGAAGCATTCGACCTCCGGATTGAAGTACGGATGTGAGCGGACGTGGGTGTTCCAATAGCTAGCCGCATGGGAGGAACTGGTGCATTCCAGTTGTTCAACCGGGAGCGGGCATTCCCGCAGGGCGATGAGGCCCCATTCCTGAGGCTGAGCCTTGCTACGGAACCGTTTTGCGCCGGTGCGTTTGGCCTCGTCGATGGTTTGCATCATGGGGGTGGAAGGAATCGGTTCGTTCATGTGTTTCTTGCGTTTTGAAGGAGCTGGAGGGCTCTCTTCGCACCCACGGGGAGAGCACGACGGGTCCGGCAAGAAACATGGGTCCGCCGTCCCTCTGGACGGGTTTCTGGAGCAAGGGCATGCCCTAGTGACAGGCGTGGCCTGGCGCGAGGGCTGCGCGGAGGAGGCCCGGGAGGAGGGCAGAAGGCGGAGAACGAACCGAACCTGGAGCCGCTGTGGTGAAGGAGGTAGGCCTGAATGTCGCTGAGAGAGAAAGGTCTGCAGTAGGAGAGGGGAGGGGAGGGGAGGCTGAGCGCTGGGAGTGCCTCTTCTTGTTGGTGAAGCGAATGAAAGGTTGGTCATCCGAAAGCCCCTCCCGGCGCATGTCTTTGGCCACGCCATGGTGGTGCCCTAGGTGAAGCGTCGAAGTAGAGGGCTGGCTCGAAATATGTAATCATGCTTTCCGGAAAGTGGGTGAAGGGTTGTTCTAGGGCACAATCCTTCAAAAGCCGTGGAAACCTTGGGGAGCCGTCCGTGGATGGAGCTGGTGTGTTTCAGACACTCAGGCTCACCGTCGGGGTGGGCTCAGAACCTTGGATGACCTGCTCTGCTAGACCCCAGAGGGCCTTGTTGAGGGTCACCTTCGAATCAATGCCCCTGAGGGCACGCACGGTACGGAGTCGACCATTTCGGTCTCTTCGTCCGTCAGAAGCCCCACCGCGAATCAGGTGTTCCTGCACGCGGTTGAGGGTGGTCCAGAGGTCGGAAGACGAATCTTCCGACCGCCGGGCCTGAAGGAGGGAGCCCGGGTTCACCGGAGCATCTTCCTCGAAACGGACCGCAAGAGCGGCCCGAGCAAAGGCGAGCTGCTCGCCCCAGCTCATCGAGCGCATCCGGAAGTCCTGGATGCGCCGACTGACCTGCGGCATGAACTCAATCACGCGCAGGCTGGCCCGGACGACCTCGACGGGGTCGAGGCCGGAGTGCCGGAACCGCAACGCCTCGAAGCCCGCCTCGGAAACCACCAGTCCGTTGGAACAGATCCGGCGGTAGATTCCGGCATGGAGCTGATAGGCACAGCCCGCGTCGTGGGAATTGAGGAGCACCAGCTCCACGTTCCACTCGTCGAGGGTCTGCATCTGCTCCACCTGGCGGAACCGGAGGAGGTGCTTCTGGAAGCCCAGACGCTCGACTTTGCGGGGGCGCTGTTCTTCCACGTGTACCGGAGCCCAGTTGGCCTCGCGTAACCCTTGCACGATTTCCGCGGTGGGGACGAAGGTGTACCTGGGACTCAGACCCGGCGCGGCTCTCTGAGCAAAAATGCTCGGAGCGGCCAGTTGCAGGGTCTCGGTGCTCAAGGCGCTGGCCTTGAAGGTGGTGGTGGTGCTCATGGTGGGACTCTCTCTGTTGCTGCCTGTGGCCTGCCACGGTTGCCGGGGATTGCCCCCGGCTAGCCTGCGCTGATTGTTTCTCCTCCTCACCGGCGCTTTCGGCGGACCTGTGTTTCGGGAGGGGAGTTTCCGGGGCGGTGGAGGGTCAAAAAGTGACCCCACCAAAACCGCCCCTGTGAAAACCTGAAGTGGGAGCGCAGAGAGAGGGGTCTGCGCCTTGAGCAACCCCAACATCAGGATTCTACCCGGGTTCTGAAACGCTAAGCAAACGGGCTGATTGAAAGCCTAAAAGAGAGTCCGCCCACCCGTTGTCAGTCTTCTGACTGTCAGGCTGAATAACTATGACAATCGACAAGGGAAATCCGCTTCAGCCTCTTTGACCCAGAACCCCTTTTGCCAGCATCAACAGGAAGGCGGATTCCTTTCGAGTCCTCGCCTGGTCGAGCAAAAGGTCGATAGTTGCCCTCGCTTGTTCGTCGGGAAGATTAGCGATTGTGGCAAGTTCATCTCCCCACTTTGACTGAACAAGTTGCTCAGTGGTCTCGATGTACTCGGCGAGTTGGTCTACTTCTTGAATTGCACCGGCGAGGTCCAAAAGAGCCTCACCAGCCGATTCAAGGACGTCTTCCATCGAGGCCTCGTCATCGGCCAAGTCGAATGCATCGCAAGCCGCGTCCAGCTTGGTGATGGCGTCCGCCAATTCCTCAAGGACGTTCTCGAAGTCTGAGAGGCTCTCCAGAGTGGGTCCTTTGGCTACGATTGATTCGGAAAAATCCAAAGCCTTTGCGTGGATTTCCCTAAGGCTGGCAAGGGTTCCATCCGTAACGGGTGAGTTTCCCAAGCGAAAGATGTCGGAAAGGAAGGGTTCAGCGACGGAGGGCATGAGTTGGAAACTACCCTGTTCCGGAGTCGCTGCATAGGGATCGAGGTTGGGCAGCACCCAATAAAAGTGGAGTCTCGCTCGAAAACCTCAGCGATTCTTGAAAGAACCGTCGACCTCCACCCGTATTGTAAGAAAAGCCCGCACTACATGGAGTCCCAATGTGTGTGCCCGAAGCGTATATTTATCGAGGTTATTTAATTGAATTGATTGAGCCCAACTATTCGCAAATCATTAATTGCGACATGTGAATCGTGTTGGGTGAATATTTATTAATACATGGCAACAGCTGTTTTACAACCAAATGGGGGGGGTAACTCAAAGACAAATCCGGTCGACAGGTCTCAAAACGACAATGACAATAGATTGCAGAATTAAACACGGTTCGGATTGTGATTCGTTTTATCCTGCCGACCCAACAGTAATCTCATGGTTATATGGTCTATCTGATGAGTGGAAAACTAGTCTTGATACTGTTCGACAGGAGGTCTCAGAACTCAATTGGCTGATTTTTCTGAATTACCTGATCGACGACCAAGGTTCTCGACACGTTGCTGAGCGTTTTGGAACCACGGCCGTCAATGTCCGCGTCATCACGCATCGAATTCGAAGGAAGTTGAAAGAGCACCATGGAAATCTGACTGACGTTGACAGGTTGGTTCGCCATCCATGACAACCACCGTTATATAAAATCAGCTCTCGATATCGCCAACTCCCAACCTTCTCAGCACCTAACGAATCTGAGTCGACCAATAAAGTCGCTGCCTAATGCAGCGCCTGCGAATCGCCGAATTACGAATAGCTAAACATTAATAATGAAAATCGGACTCTTTTTTGGTGCCGGTGCCGAAACGCCTTATGGGCTTCCTTCTGGCGGAACGTTTGCAATCGAGCTTTTTCGACTGGATACAACAGGAGAAAAGCAAAAACTACGAACCGATCTGCAAAACGTCAACCGCCATACCGCATATGCAACAAAATGGATGCCTGAAAAGTTTTGGTCAAAGAACCTACATGCCTTCGGAAAATCCGAATTCAGCAGTCTAATTGAGTCGTCGATTGAGAATAAAAAGCAACGGTTGATTGAACGTCTGGGTGACTTTGATACCCTTGCTCAGTCTCAATTCAGCAAACTCAATTTTTCGGAGACTTGTCTAAGAGATGCATATCGAGCAGAATTCAATCGAGAACTCGGCACCCAGGTATATAGCCAGGTTATCCGTCTAAATAGCATTCTGGGTTCCAATGGGCAGCTCTTTGAATCACGTTATTACTCTGCAATACTGGATGTGGTCCGTACACATCCAGAGGCAAGTCTGCTATAGCGATTGGCCGTTTCTTTTCTTCAATTACTAGTTGGTTCCTGTGGTCACGATCTCATTAGCCAGCTGAATCAGGAGATCTTCACTGAGGCTCCAGATGATCTGCCAATCTTCGACGATGTAGCAGGACTATTCCGTGTCGAGATGAGCAAAAGTGGTCTCGACGCCATTGACATATTAATTAATGAGTATACAAATACAGTCTCAGGTCAGAATCCGAATTTGCCGCAAATGCTCAGCGCGCTAGCGATGAGCGTTCTTGAGGCTCTATTTAATGGAATTCTTGACTACCAAGCGCTAATCGACAGCCATTTCCGATACCTCTTCACCCCGAAGACGGAATGGGCCAAATTTACGAAAATGGTGATATTTATGCGTCTAGCACGAACCTATATTGTCTCTCAAGAACATGCTGTGCGCAGTGATGGCTACTACCATGATTTAGCAAAAGCGGGCAAATGCGGCATCGAAATTGGCGCAATCGGAACCTCAAATTGCAACAGCCTTCTGGAGCGATTTGCAGCAGAACTTGAACTTGAACTTCCAAAGACAATTCACCTAAACGGTGGTGTGACGGACTATTACAATCCATATACCAACGATGTCGTTAATAAATCCTCGCCAGAAGATGTTCCAAACGCCCAACTTCACGTTCCATTCATCCTAACTCAGAGTGGGCTTAAGCCTCTAACATCGGTGAGCATGTCGCGTCGCTACGTAGAGCTTTTCGATCAGTTTAAAAGTTGTGACGCCCTTGTAGCGGTCGGTTTTGGATTCAATAGTGATGACAGTCACATTAACGGAATGTTCCGAAAATTGATTGAGGAAGATCACAAAATCTTATTTTGGGTGGTTCCAAAACCTACTTCCGAAGGCCGAAAATTGAGCGAACTACTTGAAAAACTACGTCTTCCTGAAGAATGTCGGTCTAGACTACGGCTGATTTGTGTTGATCGTGATTCCAGAAAAGCGGATGGAATTCTCTGGCTTGAGAAAATCTCAAATGATTATCCAGATTGATCAGATCTACTTTTCACTAAGCTGTTATTAGTTCGGCTCCTACGCAGTCGCTACTGCATTCCAGTTTTACCTATCTGAGCTCAGAGTAGTGCTGAGCGATTTCAGGATTTCATTCGAGGCCCGGGTTTCAAGATAAATGGCGGCGCTGTTCTATACCGAACACCCGCCTTATCGAAACCTCCCCACTATGAATCTTCTCAAATGCGGCGGAACGGTTTTGACCACACCTTCACTTCAAGTGTTAACTCACTAGATCGCTTTATCCTCCAATTCAGTATGCAGATGTCCTGATGCCTCTTTACCGGCCGCGATCAAGGCCCGTTTGCTTCGCATAGCGTGGACAATCGCTGGATTCACTGTGATTCGTTCTTCAGTGAAATAGTCTGTGAACGTCCACGGTCGACTGTCGGGTAGTCGGTCTGAGAAGACCCCGGTCCAATCGGAGCACCAAAAGTCCATTGAGCTTCGCAGTGTGTGGCGGTAAGGGTCACCACAAAGCATGTGCATGGCGTAGGCCATTAGGGGCTCGTCATTGAAGGTGAATCCTTGCGCCTTGGAGAACTGCCAGAAATCAAATGCGAGGCGGTAAACCGTGTCGATTGCATCCCGATGGATGATGAACAAACCTCCGTTCACGTTAAATATATGCTGGCTGCGGACCCCACGTTGGCGCATCAGCCCAACAAACCGCTCATTTGGGCAATCCCACCAATCTCGGCGGCGGTTTTCCGGGATGGTGAGGTCTCCTTCCAAAGCAATGTGCAATGGTGAACCCTGCATCATCCGCAACGGATCGCCGGGATTTCTGGCAAACCATGAGTCGGTATCTAGCCAGACGAAATACTCGTAATCCAATTTCTGTACGGCATCTCGGAGGAAGAATAACTTGAAGAGGCAGCCCCACTTGTCGAACTGACCACATGGGTGGTGGATTGCACCCGCCACCGGGCGGTCTGACCAAACGTGGAAATCTCGAAAAACGCCGACCTGACGGGCTGATTTAATCACGGCAGCCATCATCCAAGAGTAGTCGCCATCAACGACTGACCAGTAGCAATAGTTCGGTTTCATTGAAACACTTCCAACCAGGTACGTCGGTGCTGTTCGGTGTTGCAAAGGTTGTTCAAGGCGTGGTCGCGGCATTGCCTTGCCATCGTCTGGCGGGCCGGATAATCGAAGAATAGTTTGTTGGCCCACTCTTGGTATTCTCGAAAATCGTTGCAGATATAACCTGTTTTGCCGTGGACGATGAGTTCATCCAGATGGTGGCCTGGGGGAACCAGCGGGATCGTTCCAGTGAGCATGGCTTCAACGGTTGAACGACCCCATGATTCGGTGAAGAAGTGCCCCAACGGATAAACGAATAGATCGAGGCTGTTTAGGAATTGTACGGTATTCTCTTTTTCTGCTGTTAACAGGTCCCATCGGTGGTCGAAATGGTGCCATCGGTATTTCGAGGCGAGTTTTTCGTCCCATGCCATAACGCGGAACCGGCATTCCGGGAGTTGAAGGCACTCGTAGAAGACCGGGAAATCTTCGGGGTATTTTTCCGGCGCTGGTCGAGACAAACGACCGATGGTGAATCCAGCCCTACGGCGTTCGGTAAAGGGGAATTGGACAGGGTCGATGTAGTTTCCGGTGATGAACCCCGGGATCTTGCCATAGTTTGGGCTTAGCACCTCCTTTTGAATCCTCGAGGTGTAGAGGACTCGGTCGATGAGTCCATTCCGCACCGCATCGAGTTCGCCTTCATGATGCCACATCATTTCACTGGACCAAACCACCGTCAGACCCCGGTCTTTCGCGCGGTGGCAGATTTGGTGGCTGAAAAAGCACTGGTTGGAGAGGGCGAGCGCGAAACCGTTCAGACGACGCGGGAGCTGGTCGAGCAAGCAAGAGTGAATCCCGAGGTTCCTGAGGTAATTGGGCCAAAACGGACCGTCCAAGTGACGTTTTTCGTTGGGAACGACGATAAATTCGACTTCCTTGTGCAGAAGTGCGAGGAGGTGGGCCAATTTGGTATCGGCACCACCCAAGTGAGAGGGCCATCCAAAAACGATGATTTTGGGACGAATCCGGTCCATGGGAATTCTTTAGCTTCCATCTGATGGGCGATATCGTAAAGCCAATTCGATACCGACACATGGCCCATGCCTGCCTGTGCTGTTGGTGGGAGTGGATTGTTGGGAGATTTCTGAACTTTCTTGAAAGATTGGGTGCAGTTCTCCCGTACCTGAGAAAAGCACCACAAAAATCCAGGTCTGCTGGTCGTGTCGACGGAGTACTCGTTGTACTCTTCGTTGAGCGGCTCAGCACTGGATGCCCCTTCTAAAACCCCGCTAAAGAGGCCTCTTTATGCCCACCTCTCAGGACTACACCTACTACAGCTCCAGCACGTCTGCCACGTCGTCTTCGACCTCCACTTCGACGCCGCCGGAGCCTCCGGCAGAGGTTCCCAATTCCTGTGGGTCATCGTCCTCTTCGTCATCGTGCAGTTGTTCGTGCCAGGACTCTTCGTCGAGCGGCTCGTGTGGTGGCAGTTCGACTTCCAACTACAGTGCGCATCCCATCCGGTATTCGAATGGAGAGATCCGTCAGGTGCAGACTCGGCTTAGTTCTAGGGGCTATGGACTGCCGTGGGGTCATACCTTGAGTTACGGCAGTCGTGTGGATGGTGCGACGACAGCTGGTCCGAATGGGTTCCGTTGGTTCATCGCGCAGCTTCCGCAGTTGGGCAAGGATTCCAGTGGCAACATTGAGGTGATTTTGGTCATCAACGATGGTGTTTGGTTCAACAAGAGTGGTTCCAACTATGTGGCTCGGTTTTTCACGTTGGACACGTTGACGGAGGATACGACGAACAAGGAGTTTGTGTTCACGGACAGTGGGGGGAGGGTGTTCAAGTTCTTTAGCTTTGATGGGACCATTGCCACGGCCAAGCAGGGACAGTTCAAGAGCTATACCGATCAAGCGGGGACTACCTTTACTCCCACCTACAATGGAAGCAATCAGGTGACTTCGCTCAGTGCTGGGTCATCGCCGGGGATCAGCTACAATTACGATTACTACACCTCTGGAAACAATATTGATCGTATTCAATATGTGACATTGAAGCGGGGCACGACCAATGTGCGCCGTCTCTACTACACCTACCATGATACGAGTGCGAGCACTGGCAACGGGCTGACGGGTGATCTCCGGACAGAGACCTTGGAGCAGTGGAATGGCTCCAGTTGGGACAACCTCGGGTCGAGCTATTTTCGGTATTACACCAGCGATACGTACGATTCATCGTCGAACCCGGGGTTTGCGCATGGTTTGAAGTTTGTTCTAAAGCCTGAGGCCTATGACCGGGCGACATCTGGAGGGACGGTCGATCCGGACAGTCTGAGTGATACGACGCTGAAGAATTACGCTGACAGCTACTTTGAGTTCACGAGCGACAAGCGCGTCAACAAGGAGTTGGTCAATGGGCCTTGTTGGACTTCGTCGTCGTCATCGTCGCCGTCCTCATACGGGTACTCTTTTGGGCAGAGCAGCAACAGTGACGGGTACAATAATTGGAAGAATAAGAATGTCGAAACGCTTCCGAATGGCAGCACGCAGACGGTGTATTCGAACTACTCGGGACAGGTGATGTTGAAGGTGTTCCAGCAGGCGAGCAGCACCAACAAGTGGTATGACTATGTCAACTACGACTCGAAGGGTCGGGTCGTCCAGGAGGCGACCTCCGAGGCGGTGGCCAGCGTTAACGAGGGTTCGGTTGGGTTGGTGACGTTGAACAGTTCGACGGGCCTGATCCGGGTCAAGGAGTACTATTCGACAACGGATCTGCCCAATGGGGCTGTCTTGGATTACCTGCGATACGAGAAGGTCAAGCAGGGCAGTTCGGGAGCTGAGACCAAGGTGCGGGAGTTCAAGTACACCTCTCGGACGGTGGGGAGCAAAACTATCTATCCCTTGTGGAAGGATATCCGTTACCAGAGCGACGTCAGCGGTGGATCGGACCCAGCGGAGACCACCTATGACTACACCTTTTTCACGGGGTCCTTTGCGGTGGAGCAAAAGACGACGACTTGGCCTGCCATCACCACGACGCAGAATGGTTCGGGCACCAGCAATACGCGGGTGGAGCGGTTTGATCAGTACGGCAACCTGATTTGGGTCAAGGATGAGCGGGGGTTCCTCACCCGCTTCAAATACGATGCCGCCTCGGGTGGATTGCTCCAGCGGATTGATGACGTGGCGACGGGGCAAATCACCGATACACCCTCGGTGCCCTCGGGCTGGAGCACACCATCGGGCGGAGGTCTTCACCTCATCACGGACTATACGGTGGACAACCTGGGTCGACCCACGGTGGAGAAGGGACCGCAACACAATGTCGATTTATCGGGCACCTCGACAGACCTGCGGCGGGTTCGCTGGACGGTGTACAAGGACACCGTTTCGGAGACGCGGTCCGCCTTGGGTTACGAGACGGCGGCTACGTCGAGTAGCTCCAGCTCGACGAGCCTGATTGAGCCAATCGTCGTTGAGAAGACCGACGAGAGTGGTCGTGTGACCGACCTGATTGAAACCAAACGTGCTCCGGGGGTCTCGGGAGCTTTGACCTCCACCGAGGACGTGGCTACTCAGGCGCGGTGGGTGCGTTGGCAGAAGGTCATCTACTACAACAACACGCGGTCGGCGAACAAGACGCGGGTCTATTGGTCCATTCCTACCACCGATGGGGACCCGGGTGATGCGACCTCGAACTACAACGAGACGAACTTCGGCTTTGACACCGCGGGCATGGGCTGGGTTGTCCGCGAGCAATCTCCTGGCGGAACCATCACCCGGTGGGTTTACACCGCTCAGGGTCTTCGAAAAGAGAAGTGGGTGGGAACTGACGACAGTGGTGCCACCGACAGCAATCCCTACAACAGCACCTCGGGCACCAACAACATGGTTCAGGTTGAGGCCTACGAGTATGACGGCAATGTGGCCGGCAAGAATGGGAACCTGACCAAGCTCACCCAGCTGGTGGATACGAGTTCGACGAACAACCGGGTCACCAACTACGAATATGATTGGAGGAACCGGAGGATCAGCCTATCGGGGGAGTTGAGCCGATTTGAGAGCTACACCTATGACAACCTGGACCGGGTCATCAAGGTGGAGCAGAAGAATGGTTCCGGGGGCACGTTGATCGGGCGTCAGGAGACCAGTTTCGACAACCTTGGACGGGTGTTCCGGACCAAGGTCTATGCCGTGGACCCGTCCACGGGTTCGGTGGGCAACGCCTTGAGCAATGACTTTTGGTACGATGCCCGCGGTCAGACCATGAAGACCAAGTCGGCGGGCAGTTCAAAGCTCACCAAGTCGACCTACAACGGTGTAGGATGGCCTCTCAAGCAGTATCAGACCGTCGACACAACGGATAGCAGCTATACCGATGCGTCTTCCATCACTGCTGACACGGTGTATGAGCAGGTGCAGTTCGGCTACGACAACGCTGGCAACGTGGTGTTAATCACCCGACGCCAGCGCTTCCACAATGCCACGGGTACGGGGGAACTGGACGGGACGTCCACGGAACCGCGCTCCCGGGTGAGCTATGAGGCGTTCTGGCCCGATGCCCTTGGTAGACAAATTGGTCGGTGTGACTACGGCACGAACGGGAGCACGTCGTTGTCTCGTCCCAGCACCGTTCCGTCTCGGGCAGACACCCGTCTGGTCACCACGACGGCCTACAACTCGGCCGGTGAAGCCTATCAGGTGACCGATCCCAAGGGAGTGGTGACCCAGTCCGCATGGGATGCGGCCGCACGGTTGACCTCGACCGTTGAGGATTACGGGACATCGAAGCTGAATCGAGAGACCCAGTATACCTACGACTCCGACAATCATCTGGTGACCCTCACAGCGGTCAATGCCACCACGGGGAACCAGGTGACGACGTTCATCTATGGGACCACGTTGGCGGACTCAGACGTCGCCACCAACGACCTGCTGCGTTGCAAGATCTTCCCCGACTCGAGCGATACCGATCCCACCGGGACCGATCAGGTGAAGTTCGAGTACAACCGCTTGGGACAGATCCGAAAGCAGACCGATCAACTGGGTACCATCCATACGGTCGAATACGACAAGCTGGGCCGGCTGAGCCATGATCGGGTGACGACCTTTGGGACTGGAGTGGACCAGAGCGTCCGACGCATCAGCCGAACCTACGAGGTCCGTGGGCTGCTGGAGAAGCTTACCAGCTACGACAATGCGACGGTGGGCTCGGGCAGCATCGTCAATGAGGTTCAGTACGCCTACAACACCTTCAGCCAACTGGTCACCGAGTACCAATCCCACTCTGGTGCCGTGAACACCAGCACCTCCCCCAAGGTGCAGTACGCCTACAGCGATGGGAGCGCCAACCATGTCCGCCGGACTTCGCTCACCTACCCAACCACGAAAGTGGTGACCTACGACTACGGCGCCAGCAATGGAGGCGATGATCTCTTGAGTCGGGTTGCTGCCCTCAAGGAATCCACCACCACCCTGGTCGAATACAGCTATCTCGGACTCTCCTCATTCGTGCGGGCCAACTACAGCTCGCAGCCAGGAGTTGAGTTGACCTACATCAAGCAGGGATCTGAAGGAACGGGGGATGCCGGTGACCAGTACACCGGATTGGATCGCTTCGGCCGAGTCTGTGACCAGCGTTGGCTGGTCACCAGTTCCGGCACCGCGGTGGACCGCTTTCAGTATGGGTTCGATCGGAACAGCAATCGGGTGTTCCGAGACAACTTGGTGGCCAGTTCGGGACAGGACGAATACTACTCCTATGACAACCTGAACCAGCTGACGGTGCTCAAGCGGGGGGATCTGAATGCCGGACGAACGGACATCTCGGGCACCCCGGTATGGCAGGAGAACTTCACCTTCGATCCTACCGGTAACTGGCATGGCTCCAGCAGTGGCTACGTCACCCGGACCAGCGGCGTCATCGACCTCGACCAGAATCGCAGCAACAACCCGGTCAACGAAATCACCGGCTTCACCACCACCACCGGTACTGGGTGGGCAACCCCGGCGTACAATGCGGCTGGAAACATGACCACGATGCCGCAGCCGGCATCCTTGGCCAATGGGTACACGGCTCAGTACGACGCATGGAACCGGATGGTGGAGCTGAAGAATGGGACCACAACGGTAGCCACCTACCGCTATGACGGAGCCACCCGCCGAGTGACCAAGCTGGTGGGCAGCAACACCACCCACTTCTACTACTCGGACCAGTGGCAAATCCTGGAGGAGCGACTCAACACCGGGAGCAGCGCAGACCGGCAGTTCGTGTGGGGTCAGCGCTACGTCGATGACCTGGTGCTAAGGGACCAGAGCACCACCCGGCATTACGTGCTGAATGACCTGGTCAATGTGACGTCCATCATCAACACCTCAGGCACGGTGCAGGAACGCTACGGCTACAACGCCTTCGGAACGAGCCGGGTGATGAATGCCAGCTTCGTCGTCCAAAGCAGCTCCTCCTACAACTGGGAAACCCGGTTCGCCGCCTACCGCTGGGATAGCGAATCCGGACTCTACCAGGTCCGCTACCGCTACTACCACCCACTCCTGGGGACGTGGATAAATAGGGATCCGTTGGGAGATCATGACAATTGGCGAAAACTCGCTCTTTCAAGACGGATACCAAAACAGATCGCAAATTCGCCGGTTGAATCTATAATCGGACCCAATTTATATATTTTCACAAGCAATTCACCCATTTCTTACACCGACTCAGACGGCAGGATTGTGTTAATCCCGATTGTAATAGGGGGAGTTATAGGTGGAATCTGGGGAGGAGTAACCGGAGGTTGGGATGGCTTGTGGCGAGGCGCACTTGCTGGCTCGGTAGGTGGTTTTGTTGGTGCGGCCCTTGCACCTGTTATGCCAGCTGCATTGGCCGGCGCCGTAGGGGGTGGAACAGGATCCCTGTGGGGACAGTGGTTAAATGGCCAAGATCCGTATACGCCTGCTGGAAGCGCCAAAATTCTTACCGCTTGCGCCTTAGGTGGATTTTTCGGAAGACTTGGGGAGAAAATTGTTGACGCAGGTAATCCGAATTTCGGTGAAATAATGTCTGCTGCTGGAGCTGGAGGTTCTGGGACTGCGGGCGACACAGTAATAGACACTATCGATAAATTATTTGATGCTACCGAACGAATTCCCGTAGCAGGCGGTTGGCGAGAGTATCTGGAACCATAATAACTCTTCACAATGAGATTAAAACTGATCACCTTGTTTGCATGGGCATTGATTCTGCCTGTCTCCATGTCAATTGGATTTTTCACCGGATGGTTTGTAAAATTTATTTGGAACTCAAAAGAATGGGCATTAATAACATTTGCTATAACTTTCGCAGTTTGCACCCTTGGGAGTATTTGGCAATTAGATCGATTTGCTATTAAACATAATAATCGCAATCAAAAATTTTAGCACTACAGTGCGCTCATAACAGAATCTCAGTCTTAAATATTAGACTGCGTAAAGTTGAAGAATATGTTAAAAAACAAACAGAAGTTCCAAAACAAACACTAAAAAGTCTTGAGGAACATAATAACAAAGCATATAACACTTTTGCCGCAGTCAATAACCTCAACTCTGGCTTTGCTTGTCCAAAGTGTGGAGAAGAATTGTATTATTCTAATCCCAATTTTATGTTAACAACATATCCTCCTAAACGAGGTGTGCAGTGTAACAAGTGCAATCATACAGATTATGTATATTGACTTTCAGATATTCCCGTGGTAAATTAAACTAAAGTGAAAAATACTTGTAAGCATCAGAGACTAGTAGAAGTAAAAATTCCAGTATATAATCATTATACCGGCGATGAATCTATTGATATAGATTGGAAATGGGAAGATACTTTTAAAGATATAGATTTGCATAGGTATAAATGCACACAATGTGGTGAAATTGGTTATTATTCAGGTGCGGCTAATGATTACTATACCCTAGGAACTAAAAATCCTATGCTAGGACCAACTTGTGATTGACTTGTTATAAAGTGTGTGGTAAAGTAGAATTATGAAGAATCAATTGAATATATTTGAAATGAGTTTTGATGAATTTGTTCAACACGAAGAGAAAGAAAGACGGAGGAAAAATCTATGTGACGAATGCCGTGGTTCTGGCAAAATAGCAGAGGCTGGAATCTTTAGCAAATATTACAAATGTGAAAAATGCAAGGGAAGCGGAAAAAATAAATAAGATTAAATTTGTTGATTTCGTAAAACCATTTGACTTGTTCTAAAGTGTGTGGTAAAGTAAACCTATGAAAATGACGGATGATAATAAATTGAAAATTGTGACCCTAACATACAATATTAAACATTTGTGTGATAAAATAGAACATACAATTTTGGGTAACGGAGGTGCTCTTTGTTTCAGCAGCGGAGATTTTGTAGAACTTAACTATGTGTTTGAATTGGCTAAAGAATTGAAAGAACTTAACAAAAACTAGTGTGAACAACC
>Ga0209401_1000347_pt1 | contig 31881 bp, 30 predicted proteins | sample M_140807_MF_Meta_FD_187318 | JGI IMG/M metagenome (GOLD analysis project Ga0209401, IMG submission 187318) | Freshwater microbial communities from Lake Montjoie, Canada to study carbon cycling - M_140807_MF_MetaG (SPAdes) (version 2) | ecosystem: Environmental > Aquatic > Freshwater > Lake... | reverse complement strand
ATTATTTCATCATCTTCTTTTAATAAATTTAATTTTTTTAATTCTTCGTCAGACAAAAATTTTTTTAATTCTTCGTTAGACAACTTTATCCTAACATCAACATCATCATCATCTTCATCTGATTGAGTTTTTTCCAATATTTTTCTTTCGATTTCATTTATTATTTTTATTATTTCATCATCTTCTTTTAATAAATTTAATTTTTTTAATTCTTCGTCAGACAAAAATTTTTTTAATTCTTCGTTAGACAACTTTATCCTAACATCATCATTATCATCATCATCATCATCATCATCATCATCATCATCATCATCATCATCATGATCATCATCATCATCATTATTATTATTATTATTACTAACGTTTTGTTTATTAACATCACTATCACTATCACTCATATTTTTTAAATTCTTTTTCTATAATATAAATATATTATTTATAAAAAATCGTTAAAAATACCATAATTTTTTATCAATACAACCTAAATGTCCATTCCAATAAACTCATTATGTATAATAATAGGTTCTCATATTTCAAATCCAAAACGTATAAACTATCTTATGGAATGTCTATTATCACTAGTTCGTCAAACCATTCCAATCGCCGTTCATTTATCTATCTCATTTGCTACATCTGAACTCAAAGATCAAACTATCTCCACCATCATGTCCAACCAAGAACTTAAATCGGTAAACTTAATCACCCTCCATATCAAAACCTCAAAAACACCACAAATGCGCCATATAGAATATTTAGTCAATGAATTGACCGGTGTCCATGAATGGATCATGTTTATCGATGATGACGATACATACGAACCCAATCGCGCCCTTCATTTTATTAATACTATTGCTAAAGGTCTTCAAGAAATCTGCGACCATAACCACTCCAATCCCCATGATCCTAAACAATTTGTTGGATTATATGAAAGCACATTCGGTAAAGAACATCGCGAACAGCGTCATGAATATTGGTGCTACTGTGTGCATATCCAAATGTTGGTGGATTTTTACGCAAAATTAGCGAAATATCCCGATATAATCGATGACCGCTGTTGTGATGTTTTGTTTGGTGAATATTTGCGGCGATCGGGACCAAATAAATTGTTTGCACGTGTTACTGAACCCTATTATAATTATCGAGTCGAGAACAATTCTGATAGTATTACCGGATTTATTAAATCCAATCAACATAAATACACGAATTTAGAACCAGCGCCACCCAGAGAACGCGTACAAGAATGGGCGGATTATGTTATTTATTGGAATCAGTATTTATATGAAAACATGGATGTATATATTCATGACACCTATTTGAGAACCTTGGTTGGTTGTGATTTAGATTATATTTTACGTGCGGAATTTATATCGAATTATGATCTCATCGGGTTTGTCGATAAGTGCCATTTACAAAAAATTACCGAATATCATGATCGGTTGCGGACTATTTGTAATGAATTATATGATGTCCCAATATAAAAAATTGAACAATTATTAATTTTCATTTTATTTATAAAAAGAAAATGAAATATCGTGAAATTAGTGCTCCAAAACGTAAACGTAATTTTATGGTTTTCGATGTAGAAACCACTGGTAAAATAAATAAAAATGCGCCATTAGATCAACAACCATATATATTACAACTTAGTTATGTAATTTATGATTTACATGAACGTCGTATTATAAAACGTTTCGATTCTTATGTTAATATTCCACAAAAAATCGAGATATCTTCTTTTATTACGGGTCTTACTGGAGCTACCCGTGATAAATGTGATCGTGGTATTACTATTTTGGAAACGCTCAATGAATTTTACGATGCTTATTTTTGGTGTGATGAAATAGTCGCTCATAATATTGATTTTGATATTCAAATGATCCAAATTGAGGTCGAACGCAATCGTGAGGAAATCATGAAAAAGATGCCATATTGTTCTACCATTTTCAATACGATTTATGAAAAAGTAAATCGTATTGAACGGTTTTGTACTATGAAAAATGGTATGAAATATTGTGATTCAGTTTTACCAAATAGTAATATTCATATTAATACTGATACTAATATGCATCCTCTTTTAATGGATGTATTAAAAAATGAAACTATTCAAAAAAAATACAAAAAATGGCCGAAACTTAGTGAATTGTATTTTGTGTTGTTCAATGAAAACCCGGATGGACTACATAATTCGATGATGGATGTCTTAGTATGTTTACGTTGTTATTTAAAAATGCGGCATCGTCTTGATGCTGGGCTTTTAGTATAGATTTGGTTGGTGGGTTTTTGTATATTTGTATATTTTTTTTTATCGATAATATATATACATGCCAAACAATTATATTGAGTTTCAAAACCAAGTTAGTGTTCGATTTTCGAGAACTATTCCTGTATTACCGTTTTATACGATGAAAAGTATGTTTTCTGACAATTCTATGGTTTTATACAAACCTGGTAGTTTAGCCAGTGGTGGCGTAGGAACCGTGAAGAACCAACGTCATAAATGGAAACACACATAGAAATATTTTTATATAGTTTATATTCGTCGTCGTCTTCGATGTCGTGTTCGTCTTCTGTTTCCTCCATTAACGCGATTAGTTTTACGTTTTTTTGTTGGAGGTGAAGGTGACCTCGAATTTCTATTTCGTATTGTTACTGTTGTTTCTTCACGTTTTCTTGCTACTTTATCTTTTAATATATAAGCAATATGAAGTGCCCCATTTTCATCTCTATCAAAATTTTGACTATTTACCCAATCGTTATAATTCGTAAGTTCACAATATATTGTTTCTTGTTGTGGGTCGAATACATAGATAATATTATTTTGTTTTGTAAGAATTACTGTATGTCCTTGCCCTTGCATACCGGTGGAACTACGAAAGTATGAAGCAATAGTATATGTATTATTTGTCAATTCGTTTCGTATTTCTCTATCCAATTTAGTATCCATTTTATAATTTTTTATTTCATAATCGTTATCTTCGTTGAATTTATCGTATATAAATTTTAGAATTTCTGCTTCAGTTATTCCTCTTTGATTTGCATTAGCATAATCTGACATAATTCTAGCAAAATCCGGATTTTCAATCACACCTAAAAAATGCAAACTATTTATAGTACAATCTGTTGCTGTTTCTTTTGGAACATCTGGATTCAATCTTCTCCAGTTATTTATTTTATTTGGTGGTATTTCCCAAGTTTGTAATTTTCTATTTCGTGACATTTATATATAATAACAAATATATTATATATAATTCAATATTCTGAATAGTATGTATTATGCACTACACATCTCGCAAATTTCATCTTCTGTATTATTATTTTCACCTAAATCCTTTTTTTCTGGTTCGATCGTAAACTGTTGCGCCTGATGACGTCCTCTACGTCTCAAATAATATATTCCTGTTTTAAGACCCTTCGACCATGAATAAAAATGCATCGAAGTAAGTGTACTATAGTTGGGATCTTCTAGCCATAAATTTAAACTCTGGCTCTGACAAATATAAACACCGCGGTCCGCTGCCATATCGATCAGTGTCCTCATCGGTATCTCCCAAACCGTCTTGTATTTTTCACGTATTTCCTTCGGTATGGTTTCTATATGTTGTACTGAACCATGGTTTGCAATTATATTGTTTTTGGTTTTTTCATTCCACATGTCTAGTTTGATGAGGTCATTCATTAAGTATTTGTTTGCTAAAATAAACTCACCTGCTAGGGTGCGGCGATTATAAATATTCGATGTAATCGGTTCGATACATTCATTGAAACCGAGAATTTGTGATGTCGATGCGGTTGGCATGGGCGCCATCAAAAGCGAATTACGAAGACCATGTTGTTGGATCTTGGTTTTTAGTGTGGTCCAATCATAACGGTCGTTGGCTTGTGGTTGTGCTGTGTTCCACATATCAAACTGTAATATTCCCTGAGATGCAGGTGAACCTTCGAATGTCTCATATGGACCGTCGCACTTTGCCATTTCACAGGATTGTTCCAAAGCACCATGATATATGGTCTCGAAGATGTCCTTGTTGATTTGTTTTGCTTCTGGGCTGGTAAATGCAAGATTCATTAGCATAAATACATCGGCTAAGCCTTGTATGCCAATACCGATTGGACGATGGCGCATATTACTACGGCGGGTTTTTTCTGTTGGGTAAAAATTGACATCGATGATTTTATTGAGATTGTATGTCACAATTTTGGCTATTTTATGGAGTGTTTCATAATCGAATATTGGGTTTTCTGGGTCGGATGTGTCGACGAATGTTGGAAGGGCAATACTGGCTAAGTTACAAACGGCGGTTTCATTCTCGTCTGAATATTCCAGAATTTCCGTGCATAAATTTGAACTCTTTATCGTGCCAAGATTTTTCTGATTTGATTTTTTATTACATGCATCTTTATACAACAAATACGGTGTACCTGTTTCCATTTGGGCATCTAATACTTGAAACCATAACTCACGTGCCTTGACTGTTTTACGTCCACGCCCTGCGGTTTCATAGCTTGTATATAATTTATTGAAATCATCTCCGTAGACGTCTGCTAATCCAGGGCATTCATCTGGACACATCAGTGTCCATTGTCCATCTGCCTTTACGCGTTCCATAAATAAATCGGGAATCCATAAAGCATAGAACAGGTCACGTGCTTTGAGTTCTTCATCGCCGTGGTTTTTACGCATTTGAAGGAACATTTCTATGTCCGCGTGCCATGGTTCTAGATAGATAGCGAATGAACCATTACGGCGACCACCGCCATTATGGACAAGACCATTTTGCAGTAGATAATTATGTTCTTTTGGCATTTGTAAGTCATACAAAATACCATTATATTGTTCAGTACGAATATCTTGGATACGACTCAATAAAAAGTCTTCATGACGCATGAATTTAAAGAAACACGAATCGTTGTAATCCATATTGAGAAGTTCACATATTTCTTTTGTTTTTGGAATACGTAAGCAATATGAAATCTTTTTATTAATAATAATACCTCGATCAGTATCATGTGATTCACCTACACGGTCACGAATATATCCACTTGTTAAAACCCCCATTTTCATACATAAAAATCGTACTGACTCTATCAAATTGATCGATGTACTATCAAATACAATTTCAGTTGTCTTGTTTGTACTAATACAACCATCTGTATCAATAAGGCCTTTCAATATTTGTTTTGATTTCTCGAGCGGCAAATTCAACCAACGGGCTTGTACACGTTTTTGTTTTGTTTCATCATAAAAATCGTTGTATCTAAATGGTAAATGAATACATCTATTCCAACGAATTCTGGTTGTATTATTATCAATGTATTTCGTAAATTCTACACAATTTTTGTTAAAATAAACTTCCATAAAATCAGCTATGTGTTTTTTATTGGTAGTATGTATAGTAACATGCCCAGAAGAATCTGTCTTATTCGACATCGAACCATCACCTAAAATAATACCATACATATAACAATCATCCGCACTAATATTAGAAATATCTTTTTGATAAGTTGGTATTTTATAAACTAACATATCGGATTTTGTCAAATCCTTTGCATCCACCCATTCAAAATCACATATTTTCTTTTCTAAACGGTTTTTGATTACTTTATAGTTCAATCCTTTTTGTTGTCCACAAAGAGCATATACAGGATGTTCTGGTGTAATACGTAATGGTTGTAGTGAATGCATGCTATCAATTTCTAATATTTCTCCTTCATAAGAATGTTCCAAGACGTTTTGAATTGTATCTACATCGCCAGTTTGGTTGAACACTTCGGTTTCACCTACAATACAATGTTGTATTTGTTTCGGTCCTTGACTAGTATAAATAATGGTTTCTGGATGAACGCATTGATCTACATACTTTGCAGTGTTATTAAAAACTTTTAACATTGGAACGAGACCATTCGATTGTCCATTCGTTCCACGGATATGACTGCCAGATGCACGAATATTATGTACATGTAATCCGATACCTCCAGCCCATTTTGATATCATTGCACAATCCTTAAGAGTATTATAAATACCTTCGATACTATCACTTTCCATCGCCAACAAAAAACATGAACTTAATTGTGGGTGTGGTGTCCCTGCATTGAAAAGGGTCGGTGTAGCATGCGTAAAGTACTTTTTAGACATAAAATCATAGGTTTCGAATACGCGATCTAGATTATCTCCATGAATACCAATGGCAACACGCATCCACATATGTTGTGGACGTTCGACAGTTTTTCGGTCGATTTTCATCAAATATGCTCGTTCTAATGTCTTGAAACCGAAATAATCGATCAAATAATCACGGTTATAGTCGATTTTCGCGTTGATTTCGGCTTCGTATTTGTTTGCTATTTCGTAGATTTGTTCTGTTACTATAGGTGATTGCTGGTCATGCTTGTCGCGGTATTGATATAAATCGGTCATAACGTCTTTGAATGATTCTGATGTGTTTTTTTGATGATTGGATACTACAATACGTCCGGCTAATATGTTATAATCAGGGTGGATCGATGCCATTGCAGCGCATTGTTCTGCTGAAAGCTCGTCGATTTTTGTTGTCGAGATACCGTCATAGATTTGATCGATAACTTTCATTACTAAACTCGTATAATTGAGTTGTTTTATATTGCCTTCTAGACCTAGTATTTTTATGCGATTTAAAATTTTGTCAAATGAAACTATCTCACGAGTTCCACTGCGTTTTGTAACATACATTTCTTCGTCGATTGTGTTTTGTGAAGACATTTTGTAACTATGTATTTAATAATATTACAAAATAAATTTTATATTGTTTTGTTTTGTTTATATAATATTGCTTGGTTGATTTATTATATAAACATGGTGTTATTTAGTATTTAGTGACGTCTTTGGGTTTTGGATTTTTTTGATTTCTTGGTGCGCTTGGATTTTTTGGATTTTTTGGATTTTTTACCTCCCATTTTAACTGGATTTTGGCATTCATCATAATCTTTTTTTGCTTTATCCAATATATTTTTTTTTTCTTTACATTCTTCTTTTGTTACATCTGGTGTTGATGCCGATGTCGATGTCGATGCTTGCGCTGGGTTTTGATTGGTAAACAAACTTTTAATATAATCCATTTTATGAAAAAATTGCTATATCATATATTGACAAAATATTTCTAAATACCCATATCAAATAGTATTCCCATCCTCGTCCAATTTGATCAAACACATCCTATTCACAACCGGCATATTTTTAACGCTATAACTAGTTGAATCACTATTATTAGACACCTCTATCATATTTTTTGCAAGTCTTTTTTTGGGTGCTCTATGTTCATACCCTTCAACGCGTTCTTTCAAAATCGTATTCCATACTTGATGTATTTTTGGTATGGCGTCTTCAAACCATTCCCTATTTCTTGGAATATAAACACATGAAAATTCTTCTAAATACCAATAATGTGTATCAAATAATACCATATTGTTGGATTTTTGTATTTCTTTTTGTTGTTGTCTCCATTCATCGAGTGCAACTTTAGTAAGTGGCGCATCAACATCCAAATAAACATATAAAGGTGTGTTCGATTTTACTTGTTGATTTATCAATACGCGTTCAGTAAAGCATAAAATCACACCTTTATATTCATGGGTTTGGTCCTCATGGAATGCGTCCTCGTTTGGATATTCTAAAAATCTGGTTTCTACAAAATCACAATCGTCTAAATCACATACCTCCATCTGTATTTGTGTTTGGACCCAATATTCCTCCTTTGGAATACCAGTGATTTCACGATTTACTATATTTTTTATTTCTACCATACGACCATAACGGTTATTAGATGGATCTATATTGATACCATCAGGTGATGCACCTATATATTGATATCGCGGATGTTGAATACAACCGAATTCACCCAGTTTGGTATTATACATATGTTCATAAACCATTACAGTAACTGGTTCGTATTTGTTACCCCAATGCATAGCTGAATTTGTATTATTTCCGTAATTTGATTGAGCCATGGAAAATGGTGCACATTTTTCGTATATTAGACTATTGATATTCGTTTCTGTACTAACGGCCTTCCATAAATTACTCGCGCTTATTATATTATATCGAAATTTATACCATTCCTCGGTTTTCTGTTTTGGTTGTGGAATATTTTGGAGTGCCACGATTTTTGTACGGAGTTTTTCGACGTCGACCGTTGGCATTGATAACATACTAGTGTATGAAACCGACCGTCTTTTATGGTTTGAAAATCCCAAATAGCTATCGAGAACGGTTTCAACAAATTCATGAATATCATCATAGTCTTCAATATCACATAGTTGTCCATTAGACATGTCTTGATAAATAACAGTACTTATATGTTCGACCATGTCTGAATAAAAATTTGGTGATGCCATTGAAAGTATGTATATGCGATGATAGTGTTCGAATAATTCATAGATTGTATCGATTAATACGATAGTGTCCTCCTCGTCTAATAAATCTATGAATGATTCGTTTATTTCAATAACAGATTGTGTTTCGCTTTCAGAGCTAGCATCTGATTCCGTTTCTGGTACAAAATCACTATCAGTATTCATATATTTTTCTTATAATATATGAATAAAACCGTTTAAATCAATTTTTCAATATATATGTGTATTTTTAACAACTACACAAACTAAAACTGATCAAATTGAATGTAATGTTACCATTTGTAGTTCCAATCGAAATGAAACGAAATGGAACAGCACCATATAAATAAATATCACCTGTATTTGTTAGATCGGTCATATTATAGGATGGAATAATTATTTCTTTTGAGGCGTTTACATCTGCATTGCTTATTGTGTTTGTATATGTATATAATTGAGAACCTTTTTGTCCTAATGTGTTTGAACCATAGATTGTGAAATTTTCACCTAATTGAATACTGCCAATTTTTATAGTTGGATTTGCGCATTTACTTGTTCTAACACGAATATAATCACCTAGGTCGATTTGAGCAAAATGTAGTATGTCTATTTCATGATTATTACCAAGGTCATTTACAAAACCGATTCCATTTTCATATGATGGGGTTTCACCTGTTTTAATATACAAATTGCTTGGAAGTCCTGCTGTGTCAAAACCATATATTACGTAATTCATTTTGTTTGGTATTGAATATACTATTTTTGCATTTTGAGGTCCACCGCTTACGTCTTGTGTGAATGTATTGATAAATTGAACACAACTACAATCGCAAATGCCTGCTGGACCGGTTGGTCCTGGTAGACCCGGTTGCCCTTGCTGTCCAGTTGGTCCTGGTTGTCCTGGTAACCCTTGCTGTCCTGTTGGTCCTGGCTGTCCCGATTGTCCTGTTGATCCTGGTAACCCTGGTTGTCCAGTTGGTCCTGGCTGTCCTGCTTGTCCGGTTGGTCCACTCGGACCTGTTGGACCGGTTACACCATCTTTTCCATCACAACCATTCTCACCATCTTTTCCATCACATCCATCTTTGCCATCTTCACCATCTTTACCATTCTCACCGTCTTTGCCATTTTTACCATCACGACCATCTTTACCATTTCTGCCATCACGACCATCTTCACCATCTTCCCCATTTTTTCCATCTTTGCCGTCTTTTCCATCTTTACCATCACATCCGTCTTCGCCATTTTTTCCATCTTCACCATCTTTTCCATCTTTACCGTCTTTGCCATCATACCCATCACAACCATCCTTTCCATTTCGCCCATCACGACCATCTTCACCATCCTTTCCATCCTCTCCATCCTTACCGTCCTTGCCGTCCTTGCCATCACGACCATCTCGACCATCTTCACCATCTTTTCCATCCTCTCCATCTTTACCATCTTTGCCATCACGACCATCGCGACCATTTCTGCCATCCTTACCTTTCTCGCCATCCTTACCATCTGTACCATCTAATCCATTTTTTCCATCCTTCCCATCACGACATGGTTTGTTATGTTTGTTACATTTTTCCGATGTATTATGACAACTATATCTTTTCCTACTGTCACCACATGTGTGATGACACTCTTCCGCTGGTTTATAACATTCCGATTTTGGCATATATAACTCGATATTATATATATAAAGACAACATCATAATTATTTTCTAAAACATTTTAATTTTTGCTCGCTATTATGTGTTGTAATTTACAATATTGATCTATATTTGTTATTTATGAATTACAAAACTATATAAAAACTATATATTATTATAAATATGAAACGAATTATATCTATTATAAAAAATATTATATCAAAAGAAGAAATCAAACCATTAGGAAGATGGAATATTGACTACTGTAATACCAAAACAAATCAAAAAGTTGATTTATCCAATGAAGATCATTGTGGACCCTGTGGACAATATGCAATTACAAAAATAACCAAACCAGTAGATAAAACCCCATCAAACCACGAGTCTAATTAATAGAAATAACAATACATTGACCCTTTTTTTTATCTTTACATACACCATCTTTATTGGATGGGGTTTCATATTTTGTTTTTTTACTGCATACACATACGTCACACTTTTCACATTTTTTTGATTTTTCACAACGTTTTGGCTGGTGTTTTTTTTCGCATTTTTCACAACAAAATGATTTATGTTTTTTTTCGCATTTTTCACAACTACTGGAATCACTTAGTGATTCCTCATCACTATAATAACATTCACGCTTTGGCATATATAATATTCGATTATATATATATTTATTCATATATATAATTTGTTTAAAAAAAAATTACTAAATTCACACTATTAATGATGCAGTAATTTATAAATTGTAAATAAAAACACACTATTCTATTATAGAATCCACAATAGAATCCTCACATTGTGGGTCTTTGTTTTTTTCTGTCAGACGTTTTGGTGTCAATGATTTCAATGTAGAAACACGTTTTACATCCGTGATTTTTAGCGTAAAATTACGATTTGTTTGATTGAAATGTAGTGATGGTATCGCAGATATTTCGCCGTTTTCCTTATTGTATGTGACGTCCTTGGTTTTATTCAATTTATTTTTTTCTAAACAACTTATAAAAAATGTCTTTAATGATTTCACGTCTTTTACTGGTAGTGAATGCTCTTTTCCGTATTTTTCGGCATATTGGTGTAATTTTTGTATTTTTATTGTTTTGTCTAATTTGATCCATATTTCGGTTTTGTTATATTGTTTCTCTTTTTCTAACAAATCATCAATTGATTTATAATCCGAAACTTCGGTTTCTGTTTGCTGTGTATTCAAAATATTCTTGTATTTTGATGTAGGATCATATGTATCTTTTTTGATATCAGTATTTGCATCAGTATTCGTGTCATTAGATGCTTCTGTCTTTTCGTTTCTTAACAAATCGTTTATTGATAACATTGATTTATGAAATCCCTTTTATATATATTTATAAACAAATATGTTTATCTAGTTTTTTAATATATATTATTTATATAATCTAGCGATAATGAATTCACAACCACTACAAACTTCAGGTAGAAAAACAAAAAAAATGCATAAAACACATACACGCGGGCGAGGTAAATATTTGAAAAATTGGTCAAAACAATCTCCTGGTTATCATGAGCGAACCAATATGATGAAAACTTGTGGTAAAAAATGCTTCCTTGGTCCTAAAAAATCATTTCCGATTTGTACTCGTAATACTTGTAAACGTAATCGCAAAGGTGTTTATGCTGCGCTTATTCGTGCTAGAGAATACACTCGTATAAAGGGTTCTCAAAAATATAGAAACATAACTAAAAAAGCACGTAGACTTTTGTCTCGTAAACGTCTATAATGGTCTATAAATAACATTGTATATTTTTTCCATAATATTAATAGTATTAGAATGAGAATTATTTGATTTGCATCTATAATGAAAAATGCTGTTTCTATATGTCAAACGTTTGTCATTCTCTTCAGATATGTCATTACGATTTATAAACTCGATATTATATTTTTTAGTCATTATGTATCCAATTAAAACATCATCTGGTAGATCTTTTTCAATATTTGGTTGGTTCTCCAAAAGATATATCGATGCATCTCTAGAAATAAAAAAACCACTTCCTGATGCAAACGCTATATTGTTATGATATCCTATTACCCCACCATATTCTATTTTATTATTCATAATAAAACTATACATTTGATCCATGTCTAACAAAGACGATAAGTTTGTTCTATAAATATAATCATAATCTATATTTTTTAAACAGTATTTAATAGCTTCGATAGTTTTATAATATATTCCTGGAATTAAAGATTCTTCGTTTTTTAAATAAATAGTATTTCCATCTATAACGACATTGTCTTGTATATTTATGTCAGATTTTATGAAATAAGATACAATATTTGGATGAGTATTCATATATTTTTTCCAAATGTTTTGCATCTCGATATAATAATGTTCAAAATCAGATGCAATTATCAATACCACAATTTTTATATTTTGTTTTAACGCGTATTGATTATAAACAGGATGTTCATATGTAGAAAGTTGTTTTTCTGCATCTAATATCAAAGATTCGTTTTTGTAGTAACTCCTATGGAAATGAACATCGTCGTAATAATAAATAAAATTCTCAGTATTATCATGTTGATGATAATTCCATACTTCCAATCTTTTCAATGGTCGGTTCAAGATTTTCAAATGTTCATAATTGATTAGGGTCTTATACATTATTTCTTGATCAATGAACCATCCATTTGATCCATGAATACCATCATAATTATCATAGTTATCATTTATTTTATTTATAATATCATTTTTATTATTTATATTGAATAATTTACCCCAGATCTTTGGATGAGCTGCATTATAACACATATATATTTGTTTACCCTCTATGTTCCTATAATAAATAAAATCATTAGAATCATAGGTTTCCAAATCTGTTGTATAATAGGTTATATTTGTAGGTAACATATCCATGTCTGTAATCATAACAATATTATTATCTGGTAAATTAATCAATGCAGTATAATACATTCTCAAATTTTGTGCAACATATATCGTATTCAAATCCAAATTATTATTCCATAAAATTATATTGTCTTTGTATGGTAATAAAATATCTGGTATATTTTCACCAACAAAAATAGCCAAAAATTCTATTCCCCAATGTCGCCAGAATATTATCTGTTTTGGTATAAACATATAATATTCCGGATTGTTATTTACACATGCAATTACAGTAGTTAATTTTACCATTATGTTAAATATATAAATATATATACTAGTTATATATATTATCAATCCAATTCTATATTTAATTTTCCAGTTATTTTACTCTTACTTGGCTTTTGAAATCCTATCTTGTCTTTGAATATATATACTTTGTTGTTGTTCTGTAATTTCGTCCAATAACGATCAATACAATATAAATGACTTTTTTCAGGATTTTCTATTAATAATTGATAACCTTCTTTAATAGTATCATATACAGTTTTACATGTTTTTTCATTCAATAAATATCCTGAACTAGTTGTACAACTTTGTTTTGATAAAATTAATAAATCATCTAGATCTTCACGTTTATGATATTTTGATGCGGATAAAAAACATATATTATAATCGTATGTTCTATTAAAAAATTCCATTAATTGGCTTTGATTTTTTGCTATGTTTGAAGTGAATATAAAATCGTCTTCTAAAAATAAACACGTGGTTGATTGATTAGTTTTTGCGTTGTTTTTACATAATTCCAACATCATCTCTATGCAGTCCAAATGATTTTTCGTTGCACCAATATAAATATCATTCAAACTAATATCTTTTTTTGCCCTATAGACATGTATCTTATTCAATGGTGCATTCATATAAGATAGCTGTAAAATAGTTTCATTTACACGTTCGAATTCATTTTCTAAAGACATCAAATATATTTTGTCAATCTTATTCCAACATGGGTGTGTAATAAATTCATCTAATTCAATATCGTCTTTATAAATTATATGTTTATAAATTTTATTTGATTGGGGATATGCCAGATAATCATCTGGATAATTACCAAAATAAATTATGAATTCATTTTCTTTGGGTTCTATATTAACATCACATGTTCCTATTATTTTATAACCCAACTCTCTTGCCAAATTGTATAAATATTTTGAATTATTTTTGATATGATCTGTTATATTATATTTATAATATTGTTTATAAATATTCATGCATTCATATAGATTTTTTTTGTAAAAATAAACAATATATTTATAATCTAAGACTTTGTTGTAATCTTCGTATGATATTTCTCGATTTTCTTCGTATTCATGTATTGTTTTCAACATTACATCATATTGATCGTTTAAACTAAGTATATTCAATTGTTCTAATAAATTATAATCGAAATAATTAAATTTATATATTTTGTCTAGTGTATCAGTGTATTCTATAACATTTCCACAAAAATTTATGCCATCGTTTATAAAATCTATGAATTTGTGTTTTTCGTTTTGAAATACTGATATATTTGAATAAATTATGGTGTTTTTTTGAATGATTGGATGTATTATTTCATTTAACACACTTTCATCAGAACCGTATGTGAAATCTGCGTGGTTCTCTATAAGATCATATTGTATAAACAATTCTGTAAATTTTGATTGCATATATGCAACTATTTCACAATCATATAGTTTAAAAAAACTCAAACCGCCGGTTATTCTTGATTTATGCCAGTAATGATCCCGTATAACTTGACAAATGATAGTTTCATCACCGTTTTTTATAAAATCATTAATACACCATCGATCTCTTTCGTTTAATTCACTATCCGCATCGCGAATAATACAATATAACGATTCATCATACGTTATTGGTCTATATCTATATAACATATTTATAACTCCTTCTTGGTTGGTATCAAACAAAACAATATTGTCGTATTTTTTTATCAAACTGTCTATGTAGTCATCCAATCGCGTTTTTCCGCAATATATGTATATGAAATATTCTGGATAATATTTGTTTATCGTACATATATTATCTTCTAAACCATAATAATATTTCAAATTTGTACCATATATACAAAACGAAAAAATATTTTTCATTTATAATTTTTCTATACATATATAATTTTTATTATATACGTATTGATGTGTGTTTCAATGGTGTATTTGTAAACAAATATATATGATTTACAAAAATATATTGATTAGTGTTTTGTCTGGTCCGTTTACATGGACAAACTGAGGATTCCGTCTTTTATACCATACGGATTTGAGATTCCAATCAAAATCTTCCATTTCTATATCAGATGTATTCAAAAACAATAAGTTCTCATAGTCTAATTCGATTTTGTCCTGATTATCAAAAAACACTTGTGTCCAAAATCGCTGGTCGTCATGACGATCATCATATTGATAACCTTTCATACATTGTCGAAGTGGTCCGACCCGTCCTATTATCATACCGCTATTTAAAAACGGGAATTCGGCATCTTGATTTTTGTATTCGGATGCACGATTTGCGTCTGGATGGCAACCGGTTTCTGCTCCAAACACGATCGGTTTTTTGAATGTCTTGTAGCGCGTCAAGATTTCTTTTTGATCACCCACGTATGCTACATCATATGCATCCGTAAAAAGAACTATGTCATCGGGGTTGAGACTAGGACGATTTATAAAATTATGTAATTCGCGTAATTTTACGCCGAAATTCTGATGGCCTTCCCAACCGATTAGACGGTTCTCAGAAAGACCAAGGACTTCGATGGTTTCTTTGTTTTTTTTGACTGTTGAAATGATCTTATCGAGAACCTTGTGTGGTCTGGTGGCAATAGTAATATAATATAGTGTTTCAGTCATTATATTATATAAAAAATAAATTTTATATTGGTTTTTGTATTTATATATTGACTGCATATATATTGTGGCATTTTTTTGTGGTTTCCATTTTGTTTCCAATGTGTTTCCAAAAAATGCCGACAATTGGATGTTACCATATTCAATGTGGATTTCAAACTTCACAAATGTGTTTTGTTATTATAAATAAAACGGCAGGCATTTTTGGAAACAGGATGGAAACACAAAAAATGCCATGATGATTCGACGTAAAAATATGTAAAATATTTATGCAGTCTTACAAAAAATTTAAAAATGGGATTCAAAGCATAATCGAGTGAACCTGTTTTTTTAATAAAAAAATAAAAATTCTACATCGAGGTTTCTAAAAATGGACAAAAATAAATGTCCATTTTTTCGGAGCGACCCGATTTCTTTTTTCTTGTTTTGTATAAATAAATAATGTAAAACTATGTATTTATAAATATTCATCGTAAAATACTAAGTATTTTTATCTACCATTACTTGTTTGGCTATGTTTTTAATTATTTTATCATCTAATTTGATCTGTTCATCACCTATTTCTCCTAAAGAATTACGCATCATTTTAATGCAAAAATCGTATTTTTCATTCTCGGGTTCTTTACATTCTGGATTTTGTTCTCTCCATACTGGTATTTGTTTCAGATTTTTCTTTGCTACTTTTGTTATCATTGTTTTTATTTTGGTTTTTTCCTCTGTATCTCGATTCCATTCATTTTGATCTTTTATGTAAAGAGTTTCACGTTTTATATCTGTACAATGAAGTGGGCGTTTTGATACATCCAACTGTTTAAGACGTGATAAAATAATATCTGTAATTCCATTAACGTATCCATTAATACCTACATTTTCTAATTCTTTTGTTTGAATTTGAATGTTCTCAATAAATTCATTTATATTCATCGCATCACGACATGTTTCATTTAAAAACAAATTCAAATTGAATTGATTGTTTACGGTTTTGTTATTAGTAATATTAGTAATATTGTTTTTTGTATTGATCAGGTCTAATATCATAGTATTTTGACTTGTTATTATATTTTTGTATTCATTAGACTGTTCTATCATCATATTTTTGAATTCTTGATTATCTTTCAAAATGGACATAATAACGTCGACATCACCTTTTTCATTCATTGATACTTTTTTTTCATCAGAAATTGTATTTACATCATAGTTTGGTTTTAAACCGCATATTTGTGAATGTTTCCATAAACCACTCCTTGTTTTATACTGTTTATTACAGACATTACATGATAATACATTAGTTGTCAGCATAACAGAATTGATATTGGTTTTATTGTTTTTGGATTCTAAAGTGTTTCCATTTGTTTCCAATGTTTCCAAAATGCCGTTGTTTTTATGTTTTCGAGACGAAATATGTTTATTATAATTACTCATTTTGCTGCATTTGAAATCACAATTTATGCAATGATATTTTGGCATATTTTGGCATTTTTCCATTTGTATATATTGGAAACAGAAAATATGCCTAAACGTTTTCCGCATAAAATTATTTACTCGTTTTTTGGTTGAACGAGGAAAACGAGGAAAAAACGAGGAAAACGAGTAATTTAATTGTTAGCATTTATAATAACAATTTATGTAATGGTATAAAATATTTGTTACTGTAACTCAATTTATCAACATTTGTCAACATTTGTCAACGGTTTGTCAACGGTTTGTCAACAGAAAAAACGAGTACATGTTTATACGTAAAATTATTTAAAAATATTATGCAGTCATACAAAAATTTTAAAAAACGGATTTCAAAGCATTTTCGAGCAAAACACGATTTTTACAAAAAAAATAAAATTCTCCATCGAGGTTTTAAAAAATGGACAAAAATAAATGTCCATTTTTTTGGAGCGACCCGATTTCTTTTTTCTTGTTTTGAATAAATAAAAAGTGTAAAACTATGTAATTTATATATGATTTTTAATAATTTTATGTAATATATTGACATTATGTTGCGTAAAACTACACCATCGATATTTTACGTAAAACCACCATAAAAACATATCTATCTATATTGATATGGATATCAAAAATATAAAAATCGATTTAGAAAAAATGAAACCAAAACCACCCAAAAATCCAAAACCATCATCCGATCGAGAACCCATAGAAAAACAAATAAGAAAACGTATAATAACACAAACTGAAAAATGGGATAATATCAATACAATGTCTTTATCGAGTCAGTACGAATACATAAAAAAAATAAATGATGATAATCTTGATGATCTTGATGAAAACATCGTAAAACTCATAAAACAACAAATAAACCAAAAAATATATGGTTATCGATGTCAAGATATAGAAAAAAACAAATTTGACATAGATCATTTTATCGATTTTTCAGGAGTTCTCGATTTAATAATAAAATCCAATAACCAATGTTATTATTGTAAAGAACCAACACAATTATTATACGAAAATGTACGAGAACCCAAACAATGGACATTGGATCGCATAGACAATAAACTCGGACATAATAAAGGCAACTTATTGATTGCATGTTTGAATTGTAATTTACGTCGTAGAACTATGCATACTGAACGATATGTTTTTACAAAACAATTGAATATAATAAAAACAGATTAGTTCTCGTTAAAAAATATATAAAAATATGGTTTTATATATTATCAATCAAATACCTATATGATAAATTCATTTCGACCAACACTAACATCAAAACCAATAGAAACCCGAACTCAACAACCTAGCCCACTTTATAAAAAGCCATTTCGAGAACTTTCAACACATAAAAAAATATATGAAAAATTAGACTATTTTTATAAATCAAATAAAATTCCACATTTGATATTTCATGGTTCTTCGGGATCAGGTAAACGCACAATCGTAGATAATTTTTTGAATAAAATCTATAATAACGATAAACAAAAAATAAAAACCAATGTAATGTTTGTAAATTGTGCACATGGTAAAGGGATCAAATTCATTCGTGAGGAATTGAAATTTTTCGCAAAGACAAATATACATCTAAATAACGGCGTTATTTTTAAAACCATTGTATTATTAAATGCTGAGTTTTTAACAATAGATGCTCAGAGTGCATTGAGGCGTTGTATCGAATTATTTAGTTATAATACACGATTTTTTATTATTGTGGAGAACAAACACAAATTATTGAACCCTATTTTATCGAGATTTTGCGAAATATATGTTCCAGAACATACAGAAAACAATAGGTTAATAAATTTACATGAAGAATTCATACGTGATATATATGATTTGAATGATCATGCTATCATCGATACATGGATAACACAAAAAATGTTGGAAACTCCGAAAACACATATAGGATTTGTTAGTTTATCTAGGGATTTTTATGAAAATGGATATTCATGTTTGGATTTAATAAGGTGGATTAAAAAAAACTCCGAAATATCTGATATGGATAAATCGATGGTATGTATGTGTTTCGATAAAATAAAATTAGAATTCCGTTGTGAAAAATTATTGTTGTTATATATTTTGGATTTTTTATATTTACGTTCAAAAAAAGATTTAGAAAGTATGTTAACAATATAATAATATGGACGATTTTGTGTTATCTAATTTAAACGAATCGCGAAATGAATGGTGTAGTCGTTTAGTAAGTATTTTTACACCTTTAGTTGTAGAGGGATTTCGATCAATATTTAACGAAAGTTGGAAGTTATGTGTTGAAAATGATGAAACAAACAAATATTTGATGACATTTCAAAACTTATTAACACGTATTCCAAAGTGGAATAATACTATTATTGAGGATGAGAGACGACGTATTATAGAACGTAGTGGATGTAATTATTTAGAGGATTTGATTACCTGTGTTCATGTAATACAATTGAAAGTATTAACATGTATCCGTGTAGGTAATAAACAAAAAAAAATCGATATTTCTATTCCCAAATTAGACACATTTATTCATAAAGTATATATAAATGCCGCAAGAAAGATATATAGTAATGTGTATTTATTTGAGAGGAATATTAATCCATTACAAGTACAAAAAAATAATCGAGAATTAGAAGTAATAATACAAGAATGTATTTTGATAGCAATACGTGATAGTATTCCAACCGAGTCTATAATCAGGGCATATATGGACGAAAGTGTTGAACAGGAAGAAGAAATCATTATAGAGAACATCGAAGACCCAGATATTCAAGATGCCAAGGCTAATGATACCAAATCGGAAACAAAAACTGATGATATTATTGTACCAGAAGAAAAAATTCCGGAAATAGTACCATCCATCAAAAACATCGATGAAGAGGAAGTAGTGACAAGATTAACTTTTGATAACATAGATAGAGTTATGGATGAAAATAATATAGAAAAAACAGTTGATGCACCAAAGACTATTGAACGATTAGAAGAAATAAGTACATCTCGTGCACTTCAAAGAAAATTAGAAGAAGAGGAAGATAATGATGATAGAATAAAAATAAGTACGGATTTAATAGATTTAAGTGGGTTTGATGTATTGGATGAACCATCTTTAAATCCAAAGGATCATATATTATTGAATGATGTCGTGGAATTAGTATAAATTTAGGAATTTGCGTTTTATTTATTATATAAAATTAGTTGTTTTTATATAATATGAACGGATTAGATAAGGTTCTCTTAATAACAGCCTTTATTACTTTAATGTTTTGTTTTTTCAAATTTATTGAAATGAAATTTATTGATAAAGAATTAAAACCAGTAAAACATGTTATACGTGATGCCGCATATGTATTTTGCGCAAGTTTGATCGGTGTATTCGGGTTTTTAAATATGAATACATCTTTTAAAGATTTTATGAATGTCATTACAGACAATAAAAACGTAGATGTTACTAGTGGTACAACACAGATATTTACTGGAGAACCAGGGTTTTAGACCACCAAATGTTTAGAAAAATATATCTATTTATATATAGTATATAAATGGATAATCGAGATACAAATGAACAAATAGAAAGTATACAAAATATGATAAAAAAAGAACGTAAAAACGCCGAAAAACAAACTAGAAAGAAACGTTCTCCAAAACCAAAAAAAGAACCTAAAATAAAAACACAAAAAAAGAGCCCCAAAATAAAAATACCAAAGGTTTTGAAGGAAAAAACACCAAAACCTCCAAAGGAACCCAAGATATTAAAAGAAAAGAAACGAACATTAAAAATAAAAAATAATGAACCAAAATCTATTTTATTGAAAGAAAATACATCACAAGAACCAATAACATATGAAATTACGGAAAAAACAAATCAGAATCGAGAACCTGAAAAGAGTTCTCCAAAAAAACCATTATTTGAACCCCCATATAACAAGGTTTTTATCGATGTTCTCGAAAGACTAGTAAAATTAATGAGAAAAAATAGAGAACCATTTCGTGAAAAGGCCTATAAAAATGCATTGGAAACTATTCGTAGTATGACTGAAGATATAAATGATGTAAAACAATTAGAAGGAAAGAAAGGAATTGGAAGTACAATTTTATCAAAATTCAAAAAATACTTATTAAATGGATCATTAGATATCTTTGAAAGAGAAAAAGATAAACCAGGTTATGAACTAAATGAAGTATATGAACAATTTAGTAATATATATGGGGTAGGACCAAAAAAAGCTCAAGATCTAATCGATAAAGGAATAAAGTCAATGGATGAATTAAAAGAGCGCCAAGATGAATTATTGAATGATAATCAAAAAGCAGGATTGAAACATTATGATGATATCTTGAAACGTATACCACGTAAAGAAATCGATGACTATAATGAAATATTCAGACGTGTTTTTGATAAAATATCGAGAACCATTGAAACAACGGATGCAAAATATGAAATTGTAGGTAGTTATCGACGAGGATTAGAAGAATCCGGCGATATAGATGTAATAATTACATCAAGTGATAAAACGCTTTTTAAAAAGTTCACAGATGCACTATTGGAAGAAAACATAATTTTAGTTACATTATCATGTGGACCTAGTAAATGTTTAGTAATTACTCGACTAACACCAAATAGTATTGCGCGCCGAGTTGATTTTCTTTATAGTCCACCAGAGGAATTTCCTTTTGCTATATTGTATTTTACAGGTAGTAAAGAATTCAATACAGTAATGAGAGGACATGCATTGAAGATGGGTGTTTCTTTGAATGAACATGGTTTATCGAAAAAAGAACCGGGTAAAAAAAAGGAGGAGATGATTAGTCATCGTTTTAATAGTGAAAATGATATATTTGAATATTTAAATTTAGAATATAAAGAACCAACTGATCGTATAAATGGCTTAGCAGTTATTGTAAAATCAGAAAATAGAATCAATCTAGAAATAGAACCTGAACAAATAATAAAACAAACAATCAATAAAAAAATGCAATCAGAAGAAACAAAAAAACCAGAAATACAACCAGAACAACCAAAAGAATCAAAGAAACCAAGAAAAACATATAAAAAACGAGAACCAAAAGAACCAAAACCTGAAAAAGAACCAAAACAACCAAAAAACAAAACCATTAAAATAAAAATAATGAAACCAACAGTTCAAACTACTATAAAACAAACACAACCAGAGGAAGAAATACCTTTAGTTCCTATAATTATGAATGAACCTCAAGAAAAGAAACCAAGAAAAACATATAAAAAACGAGAACCAAAAGAGCCAAACAAACCAAAAACAAAAACTATAAAGAAAATTGAAAAAAACATAGAAACAAACATATTAATAGAAGATATAGGACCAGTAAATACAATGTCAACAAAACAACTAATAGAAGATTTCAAAACACATGGTATAACAGTATTAGACAACCTGAAAGAAAATCAAATCGCGGATATATTAAAAGTATCAAATGATGCATATTATAATACAAATAAATCATTAATGACAGACAACGAATATGATATAATAAAAGAATACATGGAACGTAAATATCCAAAAAATGAAATAATAGAACAAGTAGGAGCACCAATAATAAAAAACAAGGTAAAATTACCATTCAATATGCCATCTATGGATAAAATCAAACCCGATTCTGGTGCACTAGCAAATTGGACAAAAAAATACACAGGTCCCTATGTTTTATCATGTAAATTAGACGGTGTAAGTGGAATGTATGTATCAGACACAACCGAATCAAAATTATATACACGTGGTGATGGCTTTGTCGGACAAGATATATCTTATTTATTGAAGAAAATGACATTACCAAATGCACCCGAAATAGTAGTTCGTGGTGAATTTATTATACCAAAACGTATTTTTGATGAAAAATACAAGTCGAGTTTCGCGAACCCACGTAATTTAGTTTCGGGAATAATAAATAGTAAAACAGTAGATGAAAAAATAAAAGATCTACATTTTGTAGCATATGAGATAATAGAACCTTTAATGAAACCGAGTGAACAAATGGCAAAACTTATAGAGAGTGGGTTTGAAGTTGTTCAAAATAAATTGGAACAAACAATTTCAAATGAATCATTATCTGAAGTATTAAAAGATTGGAGAACAACCTATTTATATGAAATCGATGGTGTAATAGTAACAGATGATCATATGCATACAAGAAAAGATGGAAACCCAGATTATGCTTTTGCATTTAAAATGGTAATGAGCGATCAAATGGCGGAAGCCAAAGTAGTCGATGTATTATGGGAAGCAAGTAAAGCGGGTTATTTGAAACCAAGAGTTCGAATAGAACCAATACGATTAGGTGGTGTTACTATAGAATATGCAACCGGATTCAATGGTAAATTCATAGAAGAAAACAAAATAGGTATTGGTGCTGTTATACAAATTATACGAAGTGGGGATGTTATACCATATATAAAGTCTATTACAACTCCAGCTGAACGAGCAAAAATGCCGACGGTTGCATATCATTGGACAGATACGCATGTAGATATTGTTTTAGATAATGTTAGTGAAGATATCACAGTACGTGAAAAGAACATAACGGCATTTTTCACAACATTACAAGTGGATGGCTTATCGAGTGGTAATGTAAAAAGAATAATGAAAGCAGGGTTTGATACAGTACCAAAAATATTGAAAATGAAAAAGGGTGATTATGCAGCCATACCTGGTTTCAAGGATAAAATGATAGATAAAATAGCGGATGGTATTGAAACAAAGGTAAAATCGGCGACCCTGCTCGATATAATGGTTGCATCGAATTTATTGGGTAGAGGATTAGGAGAGCGTAAAATACGCCCTATCCTGGAGGCCCAGTCAGATATTTTGACGAGCAAAGACACAAATGAAGAGAAGATCAAAAAACTCAAAGCAATACCAGGAATAGGACCAGAAAATGCAACAAGTTTTGTTAATAATATTCCAGCATTTTTAGGATTTTTAAAAGAATGTGAATTGGAATATAAATTAGAAACATCTATACAAGTGCCAGAAAACATAATGACAGAAGTCGATACATCAAATCCACTATATGGAAAACACATTGTTATGACAAAAACCAGGGATGCCGCTGTAATAGAAAAAATCAAAAAATCAGGTGCGTTATTGGATGACAACATTGGAAAAAATACATTTATACTGATAGTAAAATCAAAAGATGATGTTTCGAATAAGACAAAATATGCTACCGATCACAACATACCGATAATGACACCAGAAGAATTTATAGCGAAATATAAATAAAAATCAATAAAAACTAATATAAAAACATACAAATGTTTATATTAATGATTATTCCAATATCTAATAAAATTCTCGATGAATTTACACTTATTAACCAAGAATATTTGGTCGATAGAACACATTATGATGATAAGTCAGGTATTCAAGAATATAGATTGTATTCATATTTAACAACATTTTTTAACAACATAAATATATTGGATATAGGAACATTGACTGGTAGAAGTGCTGTAGCGTTATCACATAATGAAACTAATAATGTTATTAGTTATGATATACAAAATTGTATTAATAATGATCATATAATATATTCTAAAAAAAATATTAAATTTAACATAAAAAATGTTTTAGATGATTTAACTGAAGATTTTGTAAAAAATGTAAAAATAGTGATGATAGATATTGATCACTATGAAACAACTGAAACACAAATTATAAATAAATTAAAAGAGGTAAATTTCAGTGGATTAATTATATTAGATGATATAACAAAACATGGTGATCCTGTAATAAATGAATGTATGAAAAGATTATGGAATAGTATAGTAGATACAAAATATGATTTTACGGATTATGCACATTATTCAGGTACTGGAATAGTAGTAGTAAATGACGATATTACTTTTGAATTTGTATAAATGATATAAATATATAATTATATTTATATCAATGGTTCCTACACATCAATTAATACGCGCAGCGAAGCAAATGATAAGAAATAGTAAATTACCTACATGTTCAAGCTGTATTTTTTATCAAGAGAACGTGATTAATAAAAAAAAAGAATTATTATGTACAAAGTTTGGTGTAAAAAACATCATTTCAGGTACAATTTATCATGATAAAGTATATGAAGCAAGATTTGATAATGATAAATGTGGTGAAAAAGGAGAACACTTTATTGAAAAATACGTAAAAAATTGAATGCTATTTAAGCTGTTTAATTAAATGTAAAAAACAACAATTAAATCAAAATGTCAACATTCCAAGAACAAACTATTTATAATCATAATATTGAAATTGATATGGGATTAGTCCAATTATGTAAAGGACAAGACCAAACATATAGCGGCGTTTTTATAGATGAAGAAACAGGAGAAGAAGGTAAGTGGGCGATGGTTACTGATGGTCATGGTACAAATACTTGTATAAACTTTTTAAGGTCAATAAAACAAGAAAAATTAAACGAAATCGTCGGTAAACCATCGCCTGTAGAAACCATGGCAAAATACGTTAATGAAAATGCACATATACAAAAAATGGAAAGTTCAGGTGCAACTATGTGTTTAGTAAAGTTATATAAAGATCGTGTTGTATGTATAAATTGTGGTGATTCGCGTGCAATTGTATATAAAAATAACAATCCTATGTTTTTATCAAAAGAACATAATTCATTTAATTTAAATGAACTTAAAAGATTAGAAGCCTGTTATCCGGGTGTAAAAATAGATAAAACGACTAATATAAAAATAATATCAGAAACGAAAATGATTGGCATAGTAGGGGAATATATTGATTTTCCATCAGGAACACGTTTGATGGCTTCACAAGCATTAGGGCATAATGGTAATACTGGATATGCACCGGATTATGAAACTATTTACTATGATAAAAATGATAGCTTAAAGATTATAATAGCAAGTGATGGGTTTTGGGATATGGTTTTAAAAGATAACGAAGAAGAAATTGCAAAAATTGCAAAAATGCCTTGTAAAGATCTATTGGATTTTGCAGTAAAAAGATGGTTACAAGAATGGGAAATGTATAGGGATATAAATGCAGAAACATTTATTAAATGTTCCTTTACTGAAAAGCAATGTGATGATGTAGGTATAGTAACTGTAGATATTGTTCCAAAATAAATAAAAAATTATAAATTTTGTAAATTTGTATATATTTTTTATTGATTTAAAAAATGAAATAAAAATATAAAAATATAATAATAAAAATATATATAATGTTCTCGGATATCCATATTTCTGGTAAACATATGATTATTGATTTGAAAGAAATAAAAAATGATGTATTGATTCATGATTTAGATAAAATAAAACAGTTATTGGATAACATATGTAATAAATACGATTTTTCTATATTGAATAAATCAGAACATATATTTGAACCACAAGGTCTAACTATATTATATTTGTTATCAGAATCACATTTGTCGGTTCATACATTTCCAGAACGTAAATACATTGCAATTGATTTGTATACATGCCGTGACTATAAAGACAACGCTGTATACGAGGAAATATATGATTTTTTAATAGAGTGTTTTCAAGCAAAAAAAGAAATACCCATTATAATTGATCGAAAATTTTGACAATACATATTTATTATTCAATGTATAAAAAATTGAATAATATTTTTACGTAAAATAACAACAAAATAACTATAATCAAAATGCCAAACCGTATTGAATATGAAAGTAATATTATAGAATATGGAGATGATTACATTATCTATAAAGATAATAGTAAATATGAAGGAACTTTATTCAAAAATGAAAATGGAGATGACATGAGACACGGATATGGTTTAATGACATATTCAGATGGACGTGTTTATGAAGGAGAATTTAAAAATAATTTAAAAGACGGTAATGGAAAATTTATTTTTCCAAATGGTTTAATATATGAAGGAGAATTTAAAAATAATAAAAATGAAGGATATTTGAAAGCATATGATAAATATGGTAAGATAGTTTTTGATGGAACTATAAACGAAAAAGGTGAAGCAACTGGTTTTATAATGCAAAAGGAAAAATCAGAGTATGAATATGAAGGTTATGTTGTGAATAATTTAAAGGAGGGTAAAGGTAAATTAACATTTGCAAATGGAAACGTTTATGAAGGAGAATTTAAAGATGATATGAGAAACGGATATGGTAAATTTACCTTTGCAAACGGAAACGTTTATGAAGGAGAATTTAAAGATGATATGAGACACGGAAAAGGAACTATATATTGTAAAGAAATATATGATGATGGAGAAGTTTATGAAGAAATTTATGAAGGATATTGGGAAAACGATATGAAAAATGGTAAAGGCGAAATCACAATAAAGGGTTATTGGCGAGACAACCATGTAGTTTCTAATAATGAATATTCAAAACGTAGTAATCTAATAGAAGAATTAAAAAAACAATTAAAAGGACAATGCAGATGTAACAATTTTAATAGTTCAGACCCTCGCTATCAAAACATGTTTCCAGATGATGAAGTATATACATTTTATTGATTTATATATAAATAGAACCTATTCCAAATTTTGAATATATTTATAGGTCTTATACATAACAAGGCAATGCATCGATATCAATCATATCAACATCATCCAATACCAGATTTTTGGATTTCACCATAAACTGTTTAAAAAATGAGTATTCCAATTGATTTTCTGGGGTATGTTTATGCACGGTTCTCGCAATCATCTTATATAATTTGAAATTTGGATAACGTTCTTCGCCATTACTCATATAAAGGACATTTTTTCCTTTATCGTCTGTACACCATCTATATATAGTTTTTTGTAATTCATCAAAGTGTGATAAATTAGTATCGTCTTCAATGATAAAATCATAAATAGAGCATCCTAAACGACATAAATCAAAACTATAATTAGGATCAATACGTGGTTTGTTTTCGTTCATATAAGGCTCACAATTATATTGTGTTGCAGCATCACCACCATTTGCAAAACTATCGCTACAAAACGTTTTATTTTGAAATCGATAAATGCTTCTACCAAAATCAATCAATTTAAAAATCTTTCCATAGGTGGGAACTTTATAGATTGTATTTTTGTATTTATAATACAAATATTCGATTTGTGTTTCTATGTACATAATATTATTTGTATGAAGATCATTATGTGTAAAATGAAAAACTTTTTGATAAGCCAATAATATCATAACAATCTGAAAAAGAGCACTTGCAGATGTTTTCAAATCCATTTTATTTTTTTCGAATAATTCATCCATTGTTCCATGACATTTTTCGAGACAAATCAATTGTACTGGGAAATTATTCACATATACATATCTGGCTTCCTCCATGATAGATGATGACTCTTCTGTTTCCGTTTCCCATTGTTCGTCATCATTCTTATTGTCATCACCGTCACCATCATCGTCACCATCATCGTTATCGCTATTAATTTCACTACTATTCTCACTATCACTATTAGAATCGCTATCACTACTAGATTGTGAATCAATTTCTTCGTCATCTACACTTTCAGTATCACTACTTGAAGACGATGATGACGTTGATGATGAATTATTTCTTATAGGTTTTTCATATACAATTTCATTTACGATATCACATGATTGATCATTGTTTGAAATAACATCCAATGTTTCAAAATCAGTAATATCTACTTTATCTTCTATTACTAATTTTTGTTTATTATTTCGAGAACCAAAATTTGAAAATTCATCAATTTCAACGTCAGTTATAGTGAACAATTTGTTAATGTTATCTTTGAAATAATCAGAATTCGATAAATACTCTAAATCATCAATAACATTTATTTTGAATTTATTTTGAATACCCAAAAACGATCCGTAATAATCTACGCCATGTAAAAATTTATGTGAATGTAATAGTTTACTCGATAAAAAAGAAAAGAAATTATCGACATAAGATGCATTATTAGTATCTAATAATTTTGGATGAGAACTCTTGTTATGAATAGATGGTAAAATATAAATATTATCATAGTTTTTGTATTTTCCAATCATATATTTGAGGGGATCTAACAGTGGTGAATATTTTATATGAATATTTTTCTCTAGAGGTTCTCTTGTTTCTTGGTCAATAACATTCAATAAATCCAATATATTATATTTATGGTTCAGACAAATATTATTATAGTTGTCTTCTGATAGTTTGAAAAACAATTTATATGATGGGTTATATGTCTGTATTTTATCTAAATGAAATGGATTATAGTTGTTTTTGTTATCCTCTTCCGATGGAATATATTGTTTTTCTAAATAACTTGTATCAATAGATTTTGTATTATAATAATCGATATGGAATTTAGGGATTTCACTAGATTTCATTTTTATAAAATAAAACAAGTATAAGTGGTTGTTATATTTTTTATTTATCTTTCTAAACTAATTGTTTTATTGCATAATTGTTGCGTTAATCAATATATACAAAATATATATTGATATACTAAATACTTATGACACTTGAATTAAAGAAATTCAATATGAGAGAAATAACATTCAAACCAGATGAAAATAAAGGACCAGTTATAGTAATGATTGGAAGGCGTGATACTGGTAAATCATATTTGGTAAGAGATTTATTATTCTATCATCAAGATATTCCTATTGGTACAGTAATATCGGGAACAGAGGCCGGAAATGGGTTTTATGCCGCCCATGTTCCTAAATTATTTATCCATGAAGAATATAATACGGTTTTAATCGAGAACATTTTACGTCGTCAAAAAACAGTATTAAAACAGGTAAATAAAGAAATAGAAATGTATAGAAAATCAACAATCGATCCTAGAGCGTTTGTTATATTGGATGATTGTTTATATGACCAGACATGGACAAGGGATAAAATGATGCGTCTCTTATTTATGAATGGTCGTCACTGGAAGATAATGTTGATTATTACGATGCAGTATCCATTAGGTATACCACCGAATCTAAGGACAAACATCGATTATGTATTTATATTAAGAGAACCTTATTTGACAAATCGTAAAAGAATATGGGAAAATTATGCAAGTATGTTTCCAACTATGGAGTCGTTTTGTGCGGTCATGGACCAAACTACTGAAAACTATGAATGTTTAGTAATTAATAATAACGCGAAATCCAACAAACTGAATGATCAGATATTTTGGTATAAGGCGGAAGGTCATCCAGATTTCAAATTGGGTTCTAAAGAATTTTGGGAAATATCGAAAAATATGGGTTCAGATGATGAAGATGAAGCTTATGATCCTAGTAAAGCAAAAAAACGTCAAGGACCAGCCATCAATGTCAAGAAAAATAAATGGTAAATTTATTTTACATATTTTCTTCTAGTGTATTTTTTATTTTTTAAACCTCCTTTTTTTTTGGATTTTTTTGAACGGGTAACTTTTGAACGGGTATTTTTTGAACGGGTAACTTTTGGACGAGGACTTTGATTATTTTCAATTGTAAAAATAGAATATACAGCATTATGATCTGATTTCAAATTTTCTAAATAAATAGCTTTATATTCTATTGGTGTTATTGAAGTACCATATCCTTCTACTATTAAAAAACGATCACATTTACTAGGTAGTCGATTATGAACGCCGCAACTATCTTGCACTTCACTTTGAATTTCATTAAAATCACCTTCTGTAAAATCACTTTCTCTACACTGTTTTAAATTATCATAATTATTATTATTCAATTTATTGGTAAATTTACATGTAAACATATTTTGATCATTTTTCATTTCTTTTATTTCTGTATTTTCAATTAGGTATGTTAATTGATCATTTCCATGTTCATCCATTCTAAAATTTAAATCACCACCTATTATCATATTTGTATCAGGTTCTGCTATATATTCATCTTGCAAATATTCTATTAAATCTTTCAATGCTTTAGTTCTTTCTGCAACACCAAGTCCTTCCTTTTTTTTTAACATAGGCAAATGTAAATTTATAAACAACAATTGTATATTATTAATATTTAATTTAATACATACAGCAGCTTTTGTTGATGTAGCAGGAATATGTGGTAATATATTACCTTCTCTATCCATATAAATAACAAAATATTCAGTATTAATTTCATTTATATTATCTTGATTAAAAATACTATTCTTTAAAAATATTTTACTAACAATATTATAACCAAATGTAAATGTTGTTGGTCTAGCAGATTGGTTCTCTGCTATTTTTGTATATTTTTCTATGAATTCATTTTCTATAATTGGATTATTTTTGAAATATCTTTTATCTTCTTGTGTGAATTCTACATATATATCTGGTTCTGTTTCAACAATATCTTCTAATTTATTTCCTTTATTGTTATTAATACCATTTTGTGTTAATATAGCGACTTTAAATTTATTCATATATATATATGTATATATATAAACTTTTCAATAATTTAATGAGAAATAAAATATTTACATGTCTAAATAATTTTACACCGTTGAAGAATTAAATCCGCACAGCGGATAATTCTTCAACAAAGTTTCCAGTTACATATTTGAATAGAGCACCCATTAGGGTGCGGTTTAAATTCTTCATGTGTATAAAATATTATTATTTCTAGGTAATTCATCATCACTACTACTATCACTATCATCTACATTATCAATAATAGTAATATTATTATCACATAAAGTAATATGTGATATATAGTAGTTTTTATTATAATTTCTTTTCTGAAATTGAATATGATTATCGTTTA
>Ga0209401_1000345_pt1 | contig 31992 bp, 36 predicted proteins | sample M_140807_MF_Meta_FD_187318 | JGI IMG/M metagenome (GOLD analysis project Ga0209401, IMG submission 187318) | Freshwater microbial communities from Lake Montjoie, Canada to study carbon cycling - M_140807_MF_MetaG (SPAdes) (version 2) | ecosystem: Environmental > Aquatic > Freshwater > Lake... | reverse complement strand
TTCTTTCCTTTTAATTGGGTCTTTGTACGGCATATTGACATTCTACATAGATCGTGTATATTGCAGCTACCCCGAGACTCATCGGCGTATCAAACAGGCTCGGCTGACCTCATGCAGATTGATACGCCACAACGCATGGAGAATTGAACATGGGATTTGCAACACACCTTGGCCCTTGGTTGTTGGGCACTGTTAAAAACACAACTGGTACTACTGCTGGCACTATTCAAAACACTGGTGCTACCACTGTTAGCCAAACTAAAAAAGTTGACTACACAGGTTCTACTGTTGCATCAGGTACAACAACTACGTTGTTTACCATTCCTGCTGGTTCACAAATCGTCAATATCTTTATTGATACATTGGTAGCTTTCACTGGTTCTACCGCCGCTAACGTGGTAGTCGGAACATCTGGTACAACTAACTTGTACTGGGCTTCTTCTGACATTACTTCACAAGGTCGTTTGGCTAACACCAACGCAGCATCTAAGCTGGCTAACTGGTGTGGCGCTGCTACTACCGCTTCACCTAACGGTGCGGGTGTTGGTGCTACAGACGTAACTATCCAAGCAGTTTTGTCACCTACAGTTGCAACAGTGACTGCTGGTACTGTGCAGTACACAGTTGTGTACGCAGTTGCTAACTCTGATGGCACGCAGTCACCAGTTTCTGCTTAATTGATCTTGGGGGCTTAGGCCCCCTTTTAAAAGGAGATTGATTATGAATCAGACCAATGTAAAACAAGCGCATTTAAACGGTAGTGGTTTTTTGGTTCTTGGGCGAAATCGCATTAAAGGCATTTCATTTACAGGTTCCGCTACCGCAGGTTTTGTTGCCTTGTTTGATACGACAACTGCGCCTATAACTACCGCCACTTATGGTCGCTCTGGAACCACCGTAACGGTTACTCAATCTGCGCACGGCTTTACAACAGGTGATGTGATTGGTATTGATTTTGCCGCTGGAACAGGCGGTACTGCTACAAACGGAAACTATGTGGTAACAGTTACTAACTCAAGCACCTTTACGATTACAGACATTAACTCAGGAACTATTACCGGATCGCCAGCTATGGTGTATTCAAGCAAATGGCTTTTGAGTTATGACACAGCCGCTACGGACTTGTTCAACAACTCTCCCGTCATTGCCGACGATGGCGTATTGGCCGTAAATGGTATATACGCGTATATGTCCAACGTAACTGCGTGCAATATTTACTATGGCTGAACATAAACAGGCAAGTCTGGCGGGGCGTAAGCTGTTCATAGCTATCCCTGCCTATGACGGCAAACTCAACATCAAGACGGCTTTTGCGTTGGCACAACTGATGCCCGAAGCTGCTCGGTGTGGTGTGTCTGTCTTCTTGTCTGATATGTCCAACTGCTCCATCATCACAATGGCGCGTAATGCTTTGGTCAATGAGTTCTTGAAAACCGATGCCACAGACCTGCTGTTTATTGATGCTGACCTAATTGTTGAACCTCAACAAGTTCTGCGCTTGATGGCTCAAAGTGGCAACAAAGACATCACTGCTGGGGCTTATCCTCGCCGCGCACGCGACAAGAAGTTCTTTGCTGACCTGTACTGGGACGAGAACGGCGACTTGGAGTTTGATGGTGCGTTGATGCGTGTTAAGCGGGTTGGCACAGGGTTTATGATGATCCAGCGCCACGTCATTGAGAAGATGATTGAAGCGCATCCTGAGTGGATGTACGAGAACAAAGGCAAGAACGAGAAGTTGGCCGCTGTGTTTGACTTTGAGATTGTCGATGGCCAGTATGTGGGCGAGGACTATTTGTTCTGTGACCGTGCTACCAAGATGGGGTTTACTGTACACATTGATGTGGAAATCAGTCTTCCGCATGTGGGCAGTGAAGAATTTACAAACAACTTTGCCACTGAGGTTGTTGCTCCATTGTTGGAAGACATTCGCAAATCAAAATTGAAAGTTGCAAATGGCTAAGAAAAAAGGCCCCTCTTTAGCTGTCGGTCGTGGCGAAAAGCTACCTGTCTCTAAAGGGGCGGGTTTAACTGCCAAAGGTCGCGCCAAGTACAACGCAGCAACAGGCAGCAACTTGAAAGCTCCACAGCCCGGAGGCGGCGCACGTAAGAAGTCATTCTGCGCCCGTATGTCTGGTATGCCCGGCCCGATGAAAGATGAAAAAGGCAAGCCCACCCGTAAGGCGGCTTCCTTAGCAAGATGGAAGTGCTGAAATGACTGAACAAACAGACAACGTAAAAAACGTCCTTGATTTCGTAGCAATCTTCAGCACGTTTGGCGCGTTCTTAGAAATGTTTAATCCCTTGTTTGCCTTGATCGGTGCAGTGGTAGGTGTCATGCGTATTTACGAAATGGCTACAGGCAAAGAGTTTTCCGCGTTGTTCCGTAAAAAGAAAGACGACGATGCCGAGCACAAGTAAGAAACAACACAATTTCATGGAAGCGGTGGCTCATAGCTCAGCGTTTGCCAAGAAGGTGGGAGTCCCGCAGTCCGTGGGCAAAGATTTTTCAACTGCCGACAAAGGCAAAACTTTTAAAAGAGGTGGAACTATGGCTACAAAAATGAATCCCGGTTTTATGGCAATGATGGCCAAAAAGAAGGGCGCACAAGAAGGCTCTAAAGCTGACATGGCATCTGATAAAAAGCAGATGATGGGCATGAAAAAAGGCGGCATGAAGAAGATGGCTGCTGGCGGTATGGCCAAGGGTGGTGGCATCGAGTCCAAGGGTAAAACCAAAGGCACCATGATTAAAATGAACAAGGGCGGCAAAGCCTGTTAAGGAGTCATTATGGCTAAATATGCATACACCGCATCCCCGGGAAAAACATCAGATGATAAATTTGATGTTGAAAAACTAAAAAAAGGTGAGGCTGAAATTCGCGAGAGCGATGTGCCCGATCAAAAAGCTATGCGTGTCATGCAGAGCGATAGCTTATCTGAGTTTCTAAATCCTAAATCTGGGGCTGGCCGAGGCCAAGTTAACCCAAAGCAAGGAAAAGACTACGCCAAAGGCGGTAAAGTCTCCAGCGCATCTAGTCGTGCGGATGGTTGCGCTGTCAAAGGCAAAACCAAAGGCACAATCGTAATGTGTGGCGGCGGTATGTCCAAAGGTAAGAGATGAGACCCAGTCGTGGTATGGGGGATGTAAATCCCTCAAAAATGCCCAAGGGCGTGAAAAAACCACGTCGGGATGACACTGCCTTTACCCAGTTTAAAGAGGGTGGAGGCGTAAACGCTGCCGGTAACTACACCAAGCCCGGAATGCGTAAGTCTATGTTTGAGAGTATTAAAGCTCGTGCGGTGCAGGGAACAGGCGCAGGTCAGTGGTCAGCCCGTAAAGCACAACTTTTAGCGAAGAACTACAAAGCCAAGGGCGGCGGTTACAAGTGACATGGTCTAAAAAGTACAAAGCGTCTATTGATTGTGATAACCCAAAAGGTTTTTCGCAGAAGGCGCATTGTGCTGGTAAAAAGAAAATGGCTGGTGGTGGTTTAGCTAAATCACAGCAAAGTCTGAAATCTTGGGGTGACCAAAAATGGGGAACAAAAAGTGGTAAAAAATCTTCTGACACAGGTGAAAGATATCTCCCTGAAGCTGCAATCAAAGCTCTCAGCCCTGCTGAGTACGCTGCGACAACGCGTGCAAAACGTGCGGGGAAAAAAGCCGGAAAGCAATTCGTAGCCCAGCCTAAAGGCATAGCAAAGAAAACAGCAGGATTTAGAAAATGATTTCCTTCATTCAAAAACAACTTGATGCTTCTGAACGCATGTTTGAGCTTATGCACAGAGACCACAAAGAACGCATGGAACAGATTGCAATGTGGGCGGATATGAATGATAGCCTTATGCGCAAGCTTGAAGAACGCGATAAAGAGATTGAACGCCTAAAAGGTCTTTTGAAAGCACATGAAACTGCGGAGAAAATATAATGGCTGAAAAATGGATTCAAAAAGCAATCAAGAAGCCCGGCGCATTGCGTGCGTCTCTTGGTGTCAAAGGCGACAAACCTATCCCCGCTAAGAAGTTGGCCGCAGCAGCTAAAGCTCCCGGTAAGATGGGACAACGTGCACGATTGGCGCAGACCTTAAAAGGATTAAAAAAATGAGTCCGTTCAGCGCATTTGGGCAAAGCTTGTTTGGCGGGTCAAATGGCCAACAGCAATCTCAACAATCTCAACAATACCAGCAACCACAGCAGCAGATGCAGAACCCATTTACCCAGTCAAGTGGCGGTGGCTTTGGTGGCTTTGGTGGCTTTGGCCAACAGCAACAAAATTCTGGATATTCTCAGGGAAACATGAATAACATGTTTGCCGGTTATGGTGGCAATAACGGGATGATGAATTCCGGCTCAAACGGCTACGGTGACTTTGGCCCAATGCCACAACAAGGCGGCTACGGTGGTGGATTTGGCGGCGGCTACGGTGGTGGATTTGGCGGCGGTTACGGCGGTGGCTTTGGCGGTTACGGCCCGATGCAAGGCGGTTACGGCGGCGGCCAAATGCAGAACCCATTCATGGGAGGACAAGGCGGTTTTGGTGGCGGATACAACCCTTACCAAATGCAAAACCCTTTTATGGGTGGACAGGGTGGTTACGGCGGCGGTTTTGGCGGTTTTGGTCAACCTCAAGGCTACGGTTTTGGTGGCAATCGCCGTGGATTTGGCGGGTTTACGCAAAAAGCTCAAGAACCACAAGCTCAAGAAGTCAATCAAAATCCAGAATATTTAAAAAATACAGAATATCAAGGATATCAAAAACAACTTGCTGATTTGCAATCAAAAATGCAAGCCATAGAAGGCAAATATTCTAGAAACGATCAGGTGCCTATGCCCGCCAGATTACCAAGATTAGGCGGTTTATCAGGATTATTGGCTGATGCACCACAACAAATTGGTGGGTATGGCGGTTCACCAGGATTATTGGCTGGACCTAGAGGTTTTGACGGCCAGATTACCCAATCCAATGCTTTGAACGCCCCTTACTTTATGGATTATTACGGCGGATAAAAAATGGCAACAACTTCTGGATCATCAGGCTTTAATTTAGACCTCACCGAACTGGTGGAGGAGGCGTTTGAGCGTGCGGGTTCAGAGTTGCGCACAGGCTATGACCTAAAAACGGCTCGCCGGTCATTGAATTTGTTGTTTGCTGACTGGGCAAATCGCGGTATCAACATGTGGACGTTCGAGCAGGGCACGATAACCCTAACTCAAGGCTTGAACACATACACAATCCCCACAGATACTGTCGATTTGCTCGATCACGTTATCCGAACACAGGCAAATGTGGCGGCCACACAGTCTGATTTGACAATTACCCGCGTCAGTGTTTCTACCTACGCTACTTTACCCAACAAGCTGACCCAAGCACGGCCAATTCAAGTTTGGTATCAACGTTTGGATGGTCAAATCATGCCCACGACAGCGGTTTTGTCCACCAGCATCAACGCCACAACAAATACAATCGTTCTTTCCAACGTCGTGGGCTTGCCTGCCATTGGGTACATCAACCTTGACAGCGAAACCATCTTTTACAACTACATTGACGGCAACACTTTGAGTAACTGCTTCCGTGGACAGAACGGAACAACGGCGGCTTCGCATACAGCAAGTGCCAGCGCCAAGATTTACATCAACAATACCCCTCGCGTGACCATGTGGCCAACGCCTGACGGCTCCCAGACATATCAGTTTGTCTACTGGCGTATGCGCCGTGTGCAAGATGCCGGCAACGGTGTCAACGTGATGGATGTGCCCTTCCGTTTTATACCTTGTATGGTGGCTGGATTGGCTTACTACATTGCGCTCAAGGTGCCCGGCGGCATGGATAGATTGCAGATCCTTAAAGCGCAGTACGATGAGGCTTGGATGACGGCGGCTGATGAAGATCAGGAACGCGCCGCCTTGCGCCTCGTGCCTAGACAGATGTTCATTGGGGGCGGATAATGGGTAATCGGTTTGCCAGTGGCAAGAACTCAATTGCTGAGTGCGACCGGTGCGGCTTTCGGTACAAACTCACGGTACTCAAAAAGCTTGTTGTCAAGACCAAGACATATGACTTGAAAGTGTGCCCTGAGTGCTGGGAGCCAGATCAGCCGCAGTTGCTGTTGGGTATGTACCCAGTTGATGACCCGCAAGGGGTGCGTGACCCGCGTCCTGATTTGAGTTACCAAGTCTCCGGCTTGTTGGCAGATGGATATAGCGGTGGTGGTAGCCGGATATTTCAGTGGGGTTGGAACCCTGTTGGGGGAGCTTCAGAGTTTGATGCCGCGTTGACCCCAAATAACTTGGCAATGGCAGTAGAAATCGGTACAGTAACGATAGTTGTAACTTAGGAGTTCAAAATGGCAAAAATGGAATCAGCCGCAGCAGATAAAAAGCAAGATGTTGCTTTAATCAAAAAGGCGTTTAAACAGCACGACAAGCAAGAGCACAAGGGCGGCAAGGGCACATCATTGAAGTTAGCCAAAGGCGGCAAGACCAATGAGATGATGCTTAGCATGGGTCGTGGTATGGCTAAAGTTGCAAATCAGCGGGGCAAATAATGGCTAAATTCAGCATGAAACGTGACGGTAAAGAAGTTGGCGGCGCAAGCGTCTACGCAGAGCCACACACTATGGATGGTAAGGCAATGAAGATTTCCTCCACTCCCGGCGTTATGCCAAACCGCAGCAAAGCCGACACGGTCAATATGAGCGTTGGCAATATCAGCAAAGCTGCTGGTGACGAGCAAGTCAAAACCGACGGCATCAAAGTCCGTGGTACTGGCGCAGCTACTAAAGGTCTGATGGCACGAGGCCCGATGGCATGACTTACACTGAGCTTGTAGCCGCAATACAAACCTATACGGAAAACAATTTTCCGGCGATTACGCTTGCGGACTCGTCTACGGTTTCGTCTACGGCTCAGTTAAATCGGTTCATCCAGCAGGCGGAGCAACGCATCTACAACACGATTCAGTTTCCGTCTATCCGCAAAAACGTAACTGGTACGCTCACGGCCAACAATAAGTATCTTGCTTGCCCTGATGATTTCCTGTCAACATATTCCTTGGCGGTAATCAATACGGATGGTAGCTATGACTATTTGTTGAACAAAGATGTGAACTTCATTCGACAAGCATACCCAACGCCAACTGACACAGCCACTCCAAAATACTACGCATTGTTTGGCCCGACCACAACGTCGGGTGCAACCCCAACTATCACCAACGAGTTAAGCTTCATCCTTGGCCCAACACCTGACACGACTTACAGTGTTGAATTGCACTACTACTATTATCCAGTATCAATCACGGTTGCTTCTTCTGGCCAGACATGGCTGGGCGACAATTTTGATTCAGTGCTGCTGTACGGTTCGCTGGTTGAGGCATACACCTTTATGAAGGGTGAAGCGGACATTATTGGTTTGTATGACGGCAAGTACAAAGAAGCTCTCGGCTTGGCTAAGCGTTTGGGCGATGGTTTGGAGCGCAGCGACGCATATCGTAGTGGGCAGTATCGGGAAGCTCCGTTGCCACAGAATAATGGAGTTCGTTGATGGCGTTTCAAGGAAACTTTGCGTGCAACGGCTTTAAGACTGGGCTGATGAACGGGACGTTCAACTTCACTTCGGGGACGTTCTATATTGCGCTCTATACCAATGCAGCCACGCTTAATGCCTCTACCACGGCTTATGCGTCTACGGGCGAGGTTGTGGCTTCTGGGTACACGGCTGGTGGGCTGGCACTTACGATTGCGCAAACTCCCACGGTAGGTACAAGTAATACCGCTTATATATCATTCAACAATGCGGTCTGGACTTCTGCTTTGACTGCGCGTGGGGCTTTGATTTACCAAAGCGGTGGTGGAAACCCCGCAGTTTGCGTGCTGGACTTTGGCGCAGATAAGACTTCAGCAACAACATTCACGGTACAGTTCCCCGCTGTATCAAACACATCGGCAATCATAAGGATCGCGTAATGGCACTCGTAACAACAACCAAAGGCGACATGGACGAATCTCTGCTTGAAAAGCGGGAAGGCTCAGTCGATAATGACAATGAACTCACAACATGGGTTGAGTACTGGTTGGAGGGTGAGCTTGTTCATCGTTCTGCCCATGTGACCCTGAAAAAGATGCCAGTTTTTGGCGGCGGCGAAACAGCTTCAATAGGATAAAGGAGAACTAAAGTGGCAAATACCCAATCAATGTGTACTTCATTCATGAGCGAGCTTATGCTCGGTCAACATCAACTTGGCACTTCAACCATTGTGTCTCGCGGCAGCTTGACATCACCAACTACAGACACTGTTAAAGCAGCCCTGTATTTGACTTCGGCAACCATCAATGCGGCAACCACAGCATATTCTGCTACTGGTGAAGTGTCTGGTACAAACTACACTGCTGGCGGTGTAACGGTAACGAACGCAACGGCTCCAACTTCCACTAACAGTTCTGCAACAGCAGGTGTGGCGTACTGGACTCCTTCCGCATCAATCACCTACACCACGGTAACTTTGTCCACTGCTTTTGATACCGTGCTGCTCTACAACTCAACTCAAAGCAACAAAGCTATCAGCGTCCACACGTTTGGTTCACAGACCATTACGGCAGGCACTTTTACTTTGACAATGCCTTCAAACACTACGTCAACTGCATTGTTGCGCTTGGCTACCACCTAAAGGGTAGGTCATGGCTGGATGGGGCGTTGGCGCTTGGGGCTACGGCACTTGGGGCAATGGCGAAACCATCCTCACGGGGGATGCGGCAACTGGTTCTGTAGAAACCGCCACCCCTTCTAGCTCCAAAGAAATTTCGGGTAACTCGGCTTCAGGAGCCGTGGGAACCGTTGCGCCAGTTATTACCGTAGCCATCACAGGTGTAGTGGCATCGGGGGCAGTAGGCACAGTCTCTAGGGGGGACACATCTCTTGCTCTATCAGGCGTAGCTTCATCAGGGGCCGTTGGTACTGTTGCCCCCAGTAATACGGATGCTGAGACTGGAGATGTTGCCGCTGGACTTGTTGGGACTGTTGCGCCATCTTTGACAGTTGCCATAACTGGCGTAGTTGCATCAGGGGCGGTAGGTACTGTAGTTCAGAGTAAAGATGTTGCGCTGTCTGGCAACTTGGCAAGTGGTGCGGTTGGTACTGTATCCAGAGGGGCTACCTTACTTGCTTTGACTGGTAATGCGGCTTCTGGCCTTCTTGGAACAGTCAGCGCCAATACAAGCATAGGAATTACAGGTGTAGCAGCTTCAGGCGCAGTAGGAACGGTTGTCAACAGTGCCTTGGTGGGTTTGACAGGAGTAACGGCTCAGGGGGAAGTTTCTCAAGTTATTGTCCCAATCCCAAGCAATCAAGCAAATGGTGCGGTTGGATCTGTTTCTCCTGAAAGAGTTATTGCCTTGACTGGTAACGCTTCCAGCGCGGCTGTTGGGTCGGTTGGATTGGGTGCAAGATCAATTGCTGTGACTGGAAATCAGGCACAAGGGCTGACAGGAAATATAATTGCCGTTTATTGGGCAATCATAGATGACAGCCAGTCCGCAAACTGGCAAAATATCAGTAACCCGCAAACTCCCGGCTGGTCGCTGATTGATGACACGCAAACCCCAAATTGGGAAGAAATTGAGGTAACAACATGACGACAGCATATACATCACTATTGGGCTTAGCGCTTCCCGTTACGGGCGAACTATCAGGCACATGGGGCGACACGGTAAATAACAGCATTACCTCCCTGCTTGATTCTGCTATTGCAGGGACTACTACTTTAAGCACTGATGCAGATGTCACACTGACAACAACTACCGGCGCAGCAAACACTTCACGGGAAGCTATTCTTCTATGCTCGGGGGCAAGAACTGCATTACGCACAATCACGGCTCCAGCACAGTCCAAAATTTACACAGTCATCAACTCTACTACTGGGGGTTTTTCCGTAAAGATTGTTGGTGTTGGCCCTACTACGGGGGTAACAATTGTTGCGGGAACAAGTGCACAGATTGCTTGGAATGGTTCTGATTTTGCGCTGGTGTCTACGCTTACTTCGGCAGGTGTTTTGCCCACAGCCAACGGCGGCACAGGACTGACATCTTTTACAGCCAATGGTGTTGTCTATGCATCGTCTACAAGTGCATTGGCTACTGGTACTGCGCTGGTATTTGATGGAACCAATTTTGGGGTTGGCACAGCGGGTAATGCAATTAGTAACCAGTTTGTAAATTACAAAGGCGGCGTTAACGCTAACTATATACAAGTTGCAAATGGAAGCACGGGTATTGGAGCAACTAACGGATTAAGGGTTGGCGTTTCTTCTGCTGGTTTGGGGGAGATATATCTTCAGTCAGCTACTTCCTCTATGGTTTTTGATACCTCTGGTAATGTGGGTATTGGTACTGCTTCGCCGAGTACAAAACTTGAAGTTGTTGGTCAAGGAAAATATAACGCCCTCACATTTGCATACAACACAAGTTACTACAACACAGATAACTCGATTTCCAATTATTCTTCTGGAAATTACTTGTATGTAAGCGGGAACTCAACAGGTGGAACTGGCGGGTTGTATTTGCAAGGCGCTGGAAACCAAAAGCAAGCAATTATTGTGGATGGTATTTCTACTGGCGGCAACATTGCTTTTCAGACCAATAGCTCAGAACGTATGCGTATCTTGTCCACGGGAAACATTCTTTCCTTATCAGGCGGTAGCACCACAGCTACAGGTACAGGCATCGCTTTCCCCGCAACTCAATCAGCATCATCTGACGCAAACACGCTGGATGATTATGAGGAGGGGACTTTTACACCTACGATTGTTGGCTCAACTTCTGCGGGGACGGGTACTTACAGTACGCAAGTTGGAACATACACCAGAGTCGGTAGAGCGGTTAGTTTTCGGTTGCTCATAGCGTGGTCAGCCCATACAGGCACTGGAAGTATGCTTGCAGGGGGACTGCCATTTGCCAGTTCTTCGGTGACGGACACCCTCACAGCCATTACCGTTGGCGGCATCAATAACGTAACGCTATCTGCAAACCATGTTGGGACAGCCCTTTTATTTACCAACACTACGCAAATAAGTTTTTATCAAACCCCAGTCGGGGGCGGCTCTGATTCTACCGTACCAGTAGATACATCGGCATCTACTGTTCTTTCAGGCACTTACTTCGTTTAATTAACTCGGCCATATTAGCCAAGTCGGACACTTAACCAAAAAGGAAACAAAATGTCAATCACCAAATCAACCACTGTTGACCAAATCACCGTTACCGAGAACGGCATTGTTCTCTATCGTGAAGCTACACGCATCATGGAAGACGGCAACGAACTGAGCAAGACCTACCACCGCTCAAGCCTGACACCAGCACAAGACCTTACAGGCATCCCTGCTAACGTAGTGGCAATCTGCAACGTGGTTTGGACACCTGAAGTTATTGCCGCTTATCAGGCTCAAGTAGCGGCGCAAACGGAGCAACTACAAGGAGCACAGCCATGACCACAACTTACACAATCAACCAACTTGACCGCAACACCTCTGACGGATTTGTCACTACTGTGCATTACAGCGTAAGCAAAGTAGATGGTGAATTCTCTGCATCCACCTACGGCACTGTTGGCTTTGAAGCTGGTACACCAACAACACCCTACGCATCTTTGACCAAGGCTCAAGTAATTGAGTGGGTAAAAGACAAGCTAGGCGAGGAAGTAATTGAGGCTTCATTGGCTGCTCAGATTGAAGCTAAGAAGAACCCAACAACAGCCACCGGCACACCTTGGTAATACGGGGTACTCACCGCTGCCCCATCTCAGCGGTGCTTTGGAGAAACCATGAACGACAAAAAAATTGAACTGACCTTGGGTCTGGTGAATGCTGTTATGCAGTATTTGGGTACACGCCCTTATGCTGAAGTGGCAGACATGATTCAAGCCATTCGGGAGCAAGCCATCCCCCAAGTTCCAATGCCTGAAGCCAAAGCTGAAGAAGCTACGGAGTAATCATTGATCCTCTCAGCATTCTTTTTTCCGCCAATGCCTGTGTCGCTGCTATTAAGCAGGGATGCAAGCTGTACAAAGACGCTAAAACGTCTTTCATGGAGATCAAAAAGACTGTTGATGAGGTTGCTTCAGATGTCAAAGCAGTCAGAGGATTCTGGGCAAAGCTCTTCGGAACAACGCCCACCGCCCAAGCCAAGCCTGTGGCGAAAAAGAAGGAAGCCTACGTTGCCGTTGACGAAACCCAAGTCATGGCAGACATCGTTGTACAGCTTTCTCAGTTTTTTAAACTGCAAGAACAGCTTGCCGACCACATAAGGGAAGAGGAAAAGAAGAGCAAAACAGTCTACGACCCTGATGCCAACCTGATGGAAGCCGCCCTAAAGCGGGTCATGGCTCAAGACCAGATGGAAGCGTTGGAGACTGAGATAAGAGAGGCGATGGTATACGGCGCTCCTAAAGAGATGGGGGCTTTGTACTCAAAAGTTTTTGATATGCGGGATGTCATTAAGATAGAACAAGACAAGGCAAGGAAGAAGCGGGATGATGAATCATGGCAACGCAAGGAAGAGGAGCGGCTCCTAAGAGAAAGGCAGGCGTACCTGCTGGCGACTTTTCTTTTCCTCCTGTATATGTGGCTCCTCCTAGCCCTCTTAAACAGGACTGGGAGTTAGTGATGGGTTGGATTGCCGCTTGCTTGCTTGTAGTTGTGTTGTTGCCTCTACTTGGAATGTTGTACATGGATGTGCTGCAAACCAAAAAGGAAGCCCAAACGCAGATTGAAAAGATGGAAAAATTACGCAGAGAAGTTGAACAACAAAAACGTAGGGAAGAAAAATGAGTGAAGAAAAAATTCAAGCAATGGAAAGCAAGGGCGCTTTGGTTGAGAAAATTACCTTTGCTTTGTTGCCTTTATTGTTTTCGTGCGTGGTTTACCTCATGTCGGCGCTATCCAATCTGTCGCACGAAGTAACTATCCTCAACAGCAAAATCAGTTTGGTGGTGACCTCGGACAATAAGCAGGCCAGCAACACAGGTGCTGAGTTGGCAAGGGAAAAGCTGCGTCAAGACTTGGAGAAAGAAATCCAACGTAACCGTGATCAGATTGCAGAGAACCGAATGCACATTGCCATCTTGGAAGAAAAAACTACAGTGAACAAGCCCATCAAAACCCTGACAGGGAAGGATTAACATGATTCCAATAGTCGCATCCCTCCTCGGTAGCCTAGCCCAAAACGGGCTAACACTACTCTCCAGCGCCATCCAAGCCAAAGGCAAGGAAGTGGTAGAGAACACGCTTGGCGTGAAGATCCCCGACAACCCAACCGCAGAAGATGTATCCAAGCTGCGCCAGCTTCAGTTTGACCATGAAGAAAAGCTCCTTGAACTGGGTATTGAGAAAGCCAAGTTGGAGTTAGCTGAACTTCAACTGTTTGCTGATGCCGCCAAGAATGAGGACAACAACGTCACAGATCGTTGGCAATCGGATATGAACAGCGATTCTTGGCTGTCCAAAAACATCCGGCCTATGAGCCTGATTGCCATTTTCTTAGGCTACTTCTTGTTTGCCATGATGTCAGCCTTTGGTTTAAACGCCAATGAGTCTTATGTATCTTTGCTTGGGCAGTGGGGGATGTTGATTATGGGCGCTTACTTTGGCGGCAGAACCATTGAAAAACTAGCCGAAATGAAAGGCAAAAAATGAGTTTAAACACTGAACAAGCTGCGTTTTTGCTGGACATGTGTAAGCTAATCCAGTACGCTACAGACCAAGGATTCGTGGTGACCGGCGGTGAACTTGCCCGTACACCCGAGCAGCAAGCCATTTATTTCAAGACGGGGCGTTCCAAGACAATGAATTCCATCCATCTAAAGCGGTGCGCCATAGATCTGAACTTTTTCAAGGATGGCAAGATAATTTGGGATAAGGCAACGATTGCCCCGCTTGGCGCATACTGGGAATCCCTGTACCCTAAAAACCGTTGGGGTGGAAACTTTTCCAATCTTGTGGACTGCCCTCACTTTGAGCGCAACGTAGGTTAAAAATGCCCTTACAAAAAATTGCCCTCAAGCCCGGTGTTAATCGTGAGAACACGAGGTATACGAACGAGGGTGGCTGGTATGAGTCGGACAAGGTTCGCTTTCGTCAAGGCACGCCTGAGAAGATCGGTGGCTGGCAGCGCATTTCAGCGTCTACTTTTATGGGGGTCTGTAGGTCTTTGTGGAACTGGGTAACGCTTGGTTCTTTAAATTTGCTGGGCGTTGGAACAAACCTCAAGTTTTATATTGAAAGTGGCGGCGTATATAACGACATTACACCTGTCCGCGCTGAACACACACTGACCAACCCATTTACAACAAATGGCACAACAACCGTTTTAGTGACCGATGCCACGGGCGGGTTCATCAACAATGACTATGTAACCTTTTATGGCGGCACGGCGGTTGGCGGACAAACCATTGTTGGTGAATACCAAATAACTTACATCAGCAGCACAACATACAACATAACAATTTCTGCGGCGGCAACTGCCGCAACGGGCGGCGGAACAGTTTATGCGGTATATCAAATTAATACCGGGCCTTCTTACGCTGCGCCTTTAACTGGGTGGGGCGCAAGCACTTGGGGGTCTGGCGCATGGGGGATAGGTACTGCGTCAACAGATGCTTTACGCATTTGGAACCAATTAAATTGGGGTCAGGATTTAGTATATGGCCCACGCGGTTCCCCACTTTACTATTGGAATGCGGCTATCGGGATTAATAACTCGACTGTGACAATGACGATTGCGTCCCCGTGCGTAGTGACATCGACAATTAATTTGGCAGACGGTACACCAATTACATTTTCTACAACTGGCGCATTACCTACAGGTTTGCTGCCGGGGGTTACGTACTACACAAAGTACATCACAGCAACAACTTTTAATTTGGCGGCAACGTCAGGCGGCGCATCCATTAACACTTCGGGTTCACAAAGTGGGGTGCAGTCTATATCTCCTCGGGGCGTTTTGCTGTCGTCACTCACGGGCGCTGATGGGTACACACCCCTATACCAAAACACATTTACCATATCAGATGCCAGCCGCTTTCTTATTGTGTTTGGCACGAACGATTACGGCAGCACAATCCTTGACCCGATGCTTATTCGTTGGTCTGACCAAGAGTCGTTGACAACATGGTATCCGGCAGTAACCAACCAAGCGGGTAGTGTGCGCCTGTCGCATGGCTCAAAGATCGTTACAACCCTACAAAGCCGCCAAGAGATAGTGGTATGGACAGATCAGGCGCTTTACTCCCTGCAATACCTTGGCCCACCTTATGTCTGGGGTACACAGTTATTGGCGGACAACGTATCAATAGCCAGTCCAAATGCAGCGGCGATGGCTTCCGGTGTTACTTACTGGATGGGCGTAGACAAGTTCTACAAATACGATGGTCGTGTTCAAACACTGCGTTGCGACTTGCGTCAATTTATTTATAACGACATCAATGCGCTTCAGTACGACCAGATATTTGCAAGTACCAACGAAGGATTTAATGAGGTTTGGTTCTTCTACTGTTCTTCCACATCAAACACGATTGACAGATACGTTATTTATAACTATGCCGAAGACTTGTGGCAGTACGGCACAATGGCGCGCACTGCTTGGTTAGACACGGGATTGCGCAACTTCCCGCTTGCGGCAACTTACAGTTACAACATTGTCAATCAAGAAGATGGCGTTGACGATAACGAGACGGGTACTACCCTGCCTATTTCGGCCTCCATTACATCTGCTCAGTTTGATATTGGGGATGGGCACAACTTTGCATTTGTGTACCGCATGATTCCAGACCTTACCTTCCGGGGTTCTACTGCCGGAACAGTGCCAAAAGTTACCATGTACTTGCAAGGATTGAACAACTCAGGCTCCGGTATTACACAAAGCGGTAATGCAGCCGTAAACTACAACGGTTCAGCGCCAGCCGTTATTAACGTAGACGAGTTCACAGGGCAGTTGTATATACGTATTCGAGGTCGTCAAATGCAGATGCAAATTACATCAAATACGATTGGTGTGCAGTGGCAACTTGGTTCTGCGCGAATTGACCTTCGTCCGGATGGCAGACGATGAGCTACGTTGTTACTTCTCAATTCCAGCTAAATAAAGCTGTTGCTCCGCGTTTACCTGCGGCTACGCCTGAGTATGATATTAATTACATCAATCAATTAAACAACGTCTTGCGGTTGTATTTCAACCAGATTGACAACATCATGGGGCAGCTAAGTACGTCTAGCGGGATTATTCCCGCCCTGACTGTGTACACGGTTGCAACATTACCCAGCGCGGCAACCTCTGGAGCAGGGGCTAGAGGTTTTGTCTCAGACGCTAATGCAACAACATTTGCATCTACCGTAGCGGGTGGCGGGGCCAATAAAGTGCCTGTGTACTCCGACGGAACCAATTGGAAAATTGGCTAAACATGATACCATCCAACAAACCCAGTTTTATGAGGTAAAGCCATGAGTTTGCACCAACTCGCCCAGAAATTAGCTGCCCATGGACGTGGTGGCGACACCATACTGGCGCACATTAATCCAGAAGAAGCCGCTCTATTAAAAGCCCGTGGCGGATCAGGCACGATAAACCCCCATACAGGGTTGCCTGAGTTTAATGTTTTTAGCAGACTTAATCCGTTTTCATACAGTAATGATGTTGGTGGAAATATTGTTGGTGCAGTTGATGATCTCAGAGGTTCTGTAGCAAACAAACTTGACGATCTTGGCCCTTATGCCCCGCTTGTATTGGGCGCTCTACTTGGCCCCGCAGGGCTTCAGATGAGTGCCATGGGCGCTGGACTCACGGTTGGCGCAACATATGCTATTGCGAACGGAAGTTTAAAGTCTGGGCTTAATGCAGGATTGTCTGCTGGTGCGGGTGCAAACATTGCTGGTGGTATTGCAAACCTAGCTAACGGCTCTTCCGCTGGTGCGCCTGTCACTAGTGGCGCTCCTTCTAGTTCTGGTATGGGCAGCAACTACTCTTTCAATTCTAATCCGACAGCGGGCGCTCCTGTTTTTACTGGAGCTGAAGTTATACCCGGAGAAGTATCAACGGCAACACCCATGCCAACCCCTCCTCCTGCTTCCAATTTACAAGCAAGTACTGGAAACACGCTCTTTAATAACAACGGAATAAACCTTGACTATGTTAATAAAGGTCTTCAAGATGTTTATGAAAAAGCGGCTAACTCTCAGTTTGCACAAGGCGCTAAAGCACTTGTTACAGAACCCGGCGCTCCGTCCGCTTTGATAGACAAAACAGGCTATACACCTTATGCGGCCTTGGCTACTCCATACTTGGCAGAACAAGCCAAAAAAGCAAAAGACAGCCAAACGGAACAACAAAACGCAATATTGGCAAGAGCCGAAGAAGCCAAGTATGGAGATATTCACGATTTTACTTATGACCCCCAAACAATGTCATATACAAGTACTGGGGCTCGCAGAATTAAATATGACCCTAAAGATGTGCACAGTTTTAGCTATGACCCTGTAAGTGGGAAATACACAAAAGCTGCCAGCGGCGGTGTCATGGGTATGGGGTCTGGTGGTATCTCCGATCTGGGTAGCTACTCCGATGGTGGGCGTATGCTTCGAGGCCCCGGAGATGGCGTATCTGATTCAATCCCTGCCACTATTGGTGGTAAGCAACCTGCACGTTTAGCTGACGGTGAATTTGTTGTACCTGCGCGTATAGTTTCTGAGTTGGGTAACGGTTCTTCTGAAGCTGGCGCTCGCAAGCTGTACGCCATGATGGACAGAATTCAAAAAGCTCGCGGCAAAACCACCGGCAAAAATGCAGTGGCGACAAATAGCCGCGCTGAAAAACATCTTCCAGCATAAGGAATAGTCATGGCAGCAACACAAACGGAATACCAAACGGGCTTTGCGGCGGATATAGCGCCATATGGCAAGGATTTGCTGGGCAAATACGCCGCACTTACAGGCAAGGCGTATGAAGCATATTTACCAAGTCGCGTAGCAGGACTGCAAGGTTTACAAAATACAGCTATTGGTGCGGCAACCAATTTAGGATACAACCCTTACTCAACCGCTGCCGCCACAGGAATGCAAAACTTTGCAAACCTAGCAGGGGCCTATCACTACGCTCCATCGTCTTTTGATTACACAAAGGCTACCGCCCCCACACTGCAAAACTATCAAATGCAAGGCCCTGCAAATGTGGCAGCGCAACAGGTAAATGCAGGAACAATTAATGCCGCAACAACAGGATACAACCCTAATTTACAAACCTTTCAAATGGCAGGGCCACAAAATGTAGGCGCGCAAAATGTAAATGTAGGAAGTATCAATGCTGCTCAGATGGGGCCTGCTCAGCAGGTAAGTACCGGTTCTTTCACTGCGCCGGGTACTGTGCAGCAATACATGTCTCCTTACCAGCAGGCAGTCACAGATATTGGTAAGAGAGAAGCCCAGCGTCAAGCCGATATTGCAGGCACAGCACGCGGAGCAAGAGCCGCGCAAGCAGGCGCATTTGGGGGATCTCGCCAAGCAATTGAAAACTCAGAAGCGCAACGCAACTTGTCTCAACAGATGGCGGATATCCAAGCCAAGGGCGGTCAAGAAGCGTACAACCAAGCGGCGCAGATGTTCACATCTGACCAAGCTCGCCAACTTGCGGCTCAACAGGCTAATCAAGCGGCAGGCTTGACAGTTGGTCAACAAAACTTAACCGCCCAACAGCAGGCAAATGTTCAAAATGAAGCCAATCGCTTACAAGCCTCGGGCATGAACGCGCAACAAGCTTTGCAAGCGGCATTAGCCAACCAGCAAGCAGGTTTGACAGTTGGTCAACAAAACCTTGCATCTCAGCAAGCCACGCAACAGTTAGGAACTCAAACAGGATTGCAAACAGCGCTTGCTAATTTGACCAACCAACAACAAGCAAATGTTCAAAACACAGCCAACCAATTGCAAGCCAGCGGTATGAATGCGCAGCAGGCATTGCAAGCAGCTTTAGCCAACCAACAAACGGGATACAACGTAGGCCAACAAAACCTTGCAGCCAATCTTGGCGTGCAACAACTGGGTTCGGGGCAAAACTTACAAGCTCAACTTGCCAATCAATCCGCAAACCAACAGATGCAACAATTGCGCGAGCAGTCTTCTCAGTATGGCGCTGGTCTTGGTTTGCAAGGTCTTCAAGCAGGTATGGCTGGATATCAAAATCTTGGCAACATCGGTCAAAACTTATATGGCCAAACAATTGGCAATATTGGCATCCAGCAACAACTTGGTAATTTGCAACAACAAACTGACCAAGCCAAACAACAAGCAGACTATGAAGATTTCTTAAATAAGCAACGCTACCCATATCAACAGTTGTCAGCCATGTCGGACGCTATTCGCGGCGCTCCCATGACTCAGCAGTCTTCAACATTGTTCACACCAAACCCATCTTATATATCGCAGCTTGGTGGTTTAGCTACTGCGGGACTGGGCGCTTATGGTTTGTATAACCAAGCTTTCGGCCAGCAAAAACCTCCGGGTCAAGCCGCAGGCGGCACAGTAAAAAGTTACGCCAAGGGCGGTTTGATAAAAGCCGATCGCAAACCTGCTGGTCTGTCAGCAATTGTTATTTCCCGCATGGGATAAGAGGCACGCATGTATACATCTACACAATTTGATTCCCCTAATCGAAACCTTGGCATAGGTGGCAAAAGCCTTGATGCTTTGCGCGTTGAGTTGATGCACATGAGTTCACAGCAGTTGCAAGCATTTGCTCAAGCAAACCAAGACGATGCTATTAAGCTGGGGCTTGCTGCTGAAGCAGACAAATACAGAAAACAGCATACTCAAGAAGCTATGGCCATGATGTCAGGCCAACAACAAAAGCCTCCAATTGCTCAGCAAATTTTGCAAAGCATTGGTCAGCCTCCACAACAACCTCAACAACCCATGCGACCACAAGGTCAAGGCATGCCGCCTCAAGGTATGCCACCACAGCAAATGGCGCAAGGGCAAATGCCTCCTCAAGAAATGCCGCCTAAAGGCATGGCTAGTGGTGGGTACACGCTTCCCGAAGATCAAGGAATTGCTACGCTTCCTGTCAGTAATATGGACTTTGCAAACGGCGGCATTATTGCATTTGGTGGTGGTGGTGATGTGCCAAGATTTGCTGAAGCGGGGCTTGTTGGTCAAGGGTTTAGACGCGACCAAATGCTCCCCCCTCCAACAACAAATAGAAATGCTTTAATTGCTGGCACGATGTCTGATATATCTGCGCAATCTAGTCAAGATGAACTAGCTAAGATTGAAACACAACTTCAGTCTATGCCGCCTAGTCCGCAGCGTGATTTTTTAGAAAACAGAAAACGTATTTTGTTAGGTAACGCATCGGCCACAATACTGCCTATAGCACCTGCTATGGCCCCCGCGCTTCCTGCTAATGCTATGCAAGCCATGTCGGGGATGCCTACGTCCGCAAGTGTTGGCGCACCGTTAGGAGCAAGCAACACCCCACCAAGCGCGCTGCCCAAATCAACGGCTGAGCCGGGTCTTCCTGCAATTGCAGCAACAAAATTTGACCGCACCCAACTACCAAGCGCAAACGTTGCAGATACCATGCGTTTGTATGACAACGCAATGCCAAAAAACATTGTTGACCCTTTAGCTAAAGAGCGCGAAGAATCAAATGCCCCCCTTATACAAGCAGCAGCACGACAAGTCAGTGCGTTTGAGCAAGAAGTGCAAAAGCGGCAGCCTGCGTTTGAAGATCGTCTTAGAAAGTTGGATGAAAAAGAAGCTCGCGTCAACACAATTGCTGACCGCAACCTAAACATGTCTTTGCTTGAGGCGGGGTTGGCCATGATGTCGGGCGATAGTCCTCACGCTTTTGTAAATATTGGCAAAGGTGCTCAAGTAGGTGTAAAAGCTTTTGCTGAAGGTCAGGCCAAGGTTGAAGCCGCCAGAGACAAGATGGAAGAAGCTAGAGCGCGTATTGATGAATTTCGCCGCAATGAAGAAATGATGACAGGCAAAGAACGCCGGGCTGTTTTGCGTGATTACGACAATACCGTTGCTGCTGCTTCAAAAGATTTGTTTAATGGAATCCAGCAACAATACGGCCTTAAACGAGAAGATGTTAGATCGGCTATTGCTGCGCAACGTGCCCGTGAAGACGCAAACGCACAAATTGAGTCTCGCGAAAACTTGGGTATTGCGGGGATTCGGTCTAATGAAAATATTGCAAGAGCGCACATGCAAAACACACGCGATGTTGCAAAAATTACTGCTGAAACATACAAGCTCCCAATGTTATACAAGCAAGTGGAAGATTCTGTGGACAAGCAGTTGGCAGCAGATATAAATTACAAAACAGCAGATGAAACTACTAGAGCAGCAATGCGCGATGCCGCTTTAAAGAAACGTTTACTTGCAACGCCGGGTCTGGCACAATATGTCCCACAAGACGCTACTGGGGGCAGTGGCGGCGGTTTGAAATACAACCCGCAAACTGGAAAAATTGAATAACAGGAACGTAAATGGCTTATACCGTTGCTTTACCAGATGGGCGAACAGTTGAATTTCCCGACAGTGTTCCACGAGAAAAAGCAGCAGAGATAATCCGCCAGCAACTGGGCGGCGCGGGGCCTGAGTCCGGCGGCGTAGCCGCATTTAAAGCGGGGCTTGAGTCCCTTAAGGGTAGTACTGCGGCTTTGCTTGGCAAAACCGGCGTTATGGATATTAACGAAGCAGCCAAATACCAACAAGAACGCGAAGCCGAAGCCCAACGCATTTACAAACCAACGGAAAAAGGTTGGACAGAAGCCCCTCTTACTAAATTAGCTGAACTTGGCGGTGGTTCTTTACCGTATATGTTGGCCCCTGTTGCTGCTGGTGCTACTGCACTGGCACTCCCAGAAGTTGCCGCAGCCGCCCCTGTTCTTGGTGGTTTGACAACACTTGGTACAGCACTAGGGTTAGGCGCAACCGGCCTTACTTCCGCCGCGCAGTTCACGGGTACTAACTTAGCCCGTCAAATACAAGAAGGTAAAACGCTTCAACAAACTGAATTGGCTCCTGCTGTATTGGCGGCACTGCCGCAAGCGGCGTTAGATGTTTTGCCATTAGGGTATTTACCCGGCGTACGTCAACTTATTCCCGGCGTAAAACAAATTTTTGCTGCTGCTGGCAAAGAAATTCCTGAAAAAGTTGCAGAGCAGATTGCCAAGCAGGGTACTATAAACACGCTTAAAGATTACGGCGCGGCTACCCTCAAATCAATGGGGGCTGAAGGTATTACCGAAGCTGGTCAACAGTTTTTTGAACGCTTACAGGCGGGTTTAAATTTAACCAATGAGCAAGCTCGCAACGAATACTGGGATAACTTAGTCGGCGGCGCAGTTCTTGGTGGTGTTTTGGCCCCAGCAGGACGTTACGTTGAACGTGGGCAAATTGCTGAGGCACAAGCCAAAGAAAATAGAACCAAAGAAACTGAACTGGTTAATCAACAGAACACTGAAGCTGCACGCGTCAAAGCTGAACAAGAAGCGTACAGACAAACCCCCGACTTTTTAAAAAATGTAAACCAAAACTACGAAGCACTACAAGCGCAATTAAAAGCACTGGATGAACGCGCCAGCGCCAAACCTGACAAGAATGATTTAGCTGCCCAAGCTGATGTGGGAGAAGCGCGTCGAGAGCGCGACGCGTTGAAAAAGTCAGATGCAACCCAACAGTTGGTCGCTGATTATCGTGGAGCTAAATCTCGTATTGATGCTTTGAAAGCCGATGAAGAGCAAGCCCGTGTCAACGCTGAAGGCATGAAAACCCAAGGCGCACAGGCAGATTTATTTGGCGCTCCAACAGTACAAAATCAAACCCCGCTTGCCCAGATTCAGGCTCTTGCGCCGCGCATCAAAGACCTTGATGCTCAAATTAAAGCCGCTGAAAAAGCAGGCGATGTGCAACAACTGGCTATTTTGGGTAACCAGCGCCAGCAGTTACAAGACACGCTTCAACCTTTAATTCCAACGCGTGCCGAATTAAACGACAGCCGCGCCGCACTGGAACGCTTTTTAGCCGATTCTCGTGGCCGTATGCAAACCGCAGAAACTACTGCGGATATTGAGCGCCATGCACAGCAAGCTCAGCAGTACAAAAACGCGTTGGATCAACTTGACCAGTACGAACCACACGTCGAAGCCGCGCCTAAACCCGAGGCTACCCAGAAAAAGCTTAAAGATTTGCAAGGTTCTTTGACCAAAGCCCGTGAGATTGGTGACCAAGAACAGGTGTTAAATCTGTTGCCCAAGATCAAGGAACTGGAAGCGCAAGTAGAAAAACCTCTTTTTTACGAAGACGCCAAAAACTTACAACGGCTTACAAAAGAAGGCAAGTACCCAGCGCCCCAAGAACCTTATGAGTTTCGTGGACGCAAATACGTAAAAGATTTCTTTGATTACGATGAAATAGTAAGCGACAAAGAACTAGCAGATGAAATGGCGGCTGGCCGCGAGCGTGCTCAGCGACTACGTGAATCACTGGAGGCAGAGTCTGCCAAACTTCGTGCATTTGCTGAACGCAAAGGCGCACGTACTCCTGCCGAGCAAGCGTTGTTTGATATGCGCACAGACGAGGCTCGCAAACTGCGGGATCAATTTGCCCAAGGTGAACAAGATTGGTCAAAGCTTAAACAGTCTCCAGAAAATATACAGTACCAGCAAGACCGTATCGACTTACAAAAGAAACTTAAAGAGCGTGTTGTTGACTTGCAAATGGAAATGGACAGAGCGCCAGCAGCGCCTGCCGAAGCAGACACGTTTGAAAAAGAAATGGCGGCAATTAAAGACCGCGTTTTAGCAGAAGGTGAAAAGCCACCACGCTTCAAACAAGATGTTCAAAAAGAATTGACTGCTACTCAGCAGTCTTTGGCCAACCTTGAAAGCCGCATTACTATCGGGGACAAATACCGTAAAAAAAGCGCGGTTGCTGAAAACATTATTACCAAAGAAACAGATAAAAACATTTCTGACTTGTTGGATAGGTTGTTGCCCGGCGCAATTAAACCGCCTCAAGGCACACCGGCTCCCGCCCCTCGCCGTGTAGCACAGCTTCCTATTGAGTCCGCACAAAACCAGTTGGATCGTTTAAATGAAGCGCAGTCATTATTAAAGTCTTTGAATAAGCAAATTCAAGCAGCGGGTAAGCCAAGTGAGCAGGGTAAGGTTGACGCACTTAATAATTTAAAAGATCAGCGCAAAGATGTGCAGCAAGAAGTTGCCTCCGCCCAAAAGGCATATAACCGCTTGGCTGAACTGGAACAACCCAACGCCGCGCCCAAGGTCGAGCCTATCCAAGGCGATTTGTTTGGCGGGTTGGAAGAATCTAAAGCTGAAATTAATGCACTAGATAGCAAGCTTGATAAGTTGTACAACGACTTGAAATTAGCACAAGCTGAAGCAAACCGCCTTGGTGCGCAAGCTGATACCCCCCAACTTAAAGCACTGGTAGAAAAGTTTCAAAAGCGCCCTACCCCTCGCGTTAAAGAAATTCAAGCTGAGATTGAGCGTTTGGAAAGCCGCCGTGAGTCTGCGACAGGTCAGCGTAGTCAACAATACTTGGAGTATTTAAAAACCCGCGAAGAAGAAACTGGAGTACCCGAAGGCCAACGCGCATTTGATAAACGTTTATCGGGTTTAAAAGAAGAACTTATTAAGCCTGTTACCAAAGAAGAACTGGATACTGCCCGTACCAAATATGTAGAGGCGCAGTCAACTATTGAAAGTATCCGTTCTGCACTTGCAAAACAAAACAACGACGGCGGCAAAGCCCTGCGCGAAGCCGCAGCAGCTTTGCAAAAAAGATACGATGATAAAACGCAGTCGTATGCTGGCCCACAGGTGGGCTTTAAAGAAAAAGCAAAACCTTTTGCAAATGCAGCAGAAGAAGCGTATTGGAAAGGTGTTCCTGCGCAAGTGCGGCGTTTGTTAAATATGGCTAACGTAGCCGCAGCCGCTAAAAAGACTGGCAATATACCCACGGCATTAAGAGCCGCGCTCGATAAAGCGCAAACAGACCAAGTTAAAGCTAAGGCCACATACGACGCGCTTGCGTCTAAACAACGTGCTTACGAACAACAACAAGCAGTTATTACCGGAGCCACCCCCGGCAAAGCCGAAGCCGAGCGTTTATTGGCCGGCGAAGGTTACCGCAATGTTGAAGGGTTTGTTCGCACTACTCCTAAAAATAAAGCAAGCTGGGGCATCAAGTCTGTGCCCAAAGTTAAGGAAGCCAAGCCAAGCGAAGTTGCAAAAGCGGCTTCAGAAGTTACAAAAGCAGCAAGTCTACTTAAAGCCACAACTACGGCTGTTGAAGAAAAAAGCGCTCCCGCTAACGTCTTAATAGCTAAAAATAGAGACACGCTTGGAAAACTACAAAAAGCTGTTGATGCGCTTGACCCTCAAGCCAATGGCACATTTTCTCCAGAAAAATCAACTGATGTCTACACCGAAATTCAAGACTTGCAAGAAGAGATTGGGCGTTACGGGACTCAAGAACAGTTTGATGGACTGAGCGCAATTATCAGAGGCATTGATATAGCCAGAGAAAAGAAAGGCGCAACCCCTGCAAACTTATACGTAGCGCCATTGAAACGCTATGAAGGGATGTTAAAAAATACTGAAGCTCAAGTAGCGGCCTTGGATGCAAAACTTAACCAACTCAAAGCAGAGTACGACACAATTGTCAAAAACGAAAGCGAAAAAGCCCCAGTGGTAGTAGAAGCTGGTCTTGCCGATGTAATTGCACGCGCAACGCCAGTTGACCAAAGCCATACCAAAGCTGTGTTGGCATACAAAATTGCTCGTCGTGACATGCTGGCGTATCAGTATGAGATGGGTAAAGACGTGCGGGAGCAGTATCGCGCCGCAGTTCAAGCATTGCAAACAGAAGTTGAGCGCCAAGGTAAAGATGCTACGTTACCAGCCGCAATTAAAGAACGTGATACCGCTGTTGCCAAGCTCAAAGAAACTCAAGAACGTCTTGCCGCTGCTGAAACTAAACTTAAAGAAGCACAAGGCAAAGCGCGTGGCGAAGCCAAAGCCGCAGAGACACTTGCCCCTACCGCAGCACAAGTAGAAGAAAAAGCTCGCGAAGAAAGACGCCAAGCCATTTTGCGTGGCGAACCTACTGAACTTCAAAATCTACCTGCTTTGCGTGTTGAACGCGACACAACAACGCCATTAGCCCAAGCCGTACAAAGTAATGCCAAACGCATGTTGGGGTTGTCCAGAGCCGCGCTGGAGTCGGCTACTAACGCCAAGGAAAGAGAAGAAGCTACATTGGCTGTTCAACGGTATGAGCGTGAGTTAGCGCAAGCTTTTGAAATTGGTGAACGCAAAATCACCACCACAGGCGAGTATGCTGGTAAAGCAGATGTAAATGAAGACGTGTTTGAAACCCAAGCACCTGTGCCCGGCGAGCGCCTGCCCAACCGCAAAGAAGGCCCGTTGGTGCGCGAAGCTCGACAAGCCCCCGGCCAGTTCCTTGGCGCGGCACTTGATACCAAGCAAGGTTCAAGAAACCCGCCACGTCAAGCTGGCGCTATTAAACTTCGCGCTTCTGATCTAAACCCTGAGTCTGCCAACGCAATCAGTTTGGTTGCGCTTAAAGGTAAGTTGGATGCCGCTAAAGACGGAACAAAACGCAAGACAACTTTGGAAAACCAGTACAGGCTGGCAACTGAAGGTTTGACCGACGAGCAAGTTCGCGACCGCATGGTTGAAGGCCAACGCTTGATGGCCAGTGGAGAAACACTGGAAGTTATTGCCGCTAATGAGAAGCGCCGTGAAGCACGTTTGGAGTTGGTGCAGGCCGAGTCTTATTTGCGTACTGCTAAAACACCTGCGGCCAAAGAGATTGCGCAAGACGAGGTAGATACCAAGCAAGCCGCATACGACGTTGCCGACCGCAGGTACGAAGCTGCTAAAACTGCCGCCGCTTCTCAAGGCTTTAAAGGAACAGAGCGTGCTGATGTTCAAGCTGCCGATGCAGTTGAAGAAGATTTGACCAGTACGCCACAATCAAGATTGGGTAAAGCGTTTGAAGATTCGGAAGACTCGGATTTATTGGCAACCAAAGGCGGCACTGAAGTTACGGCGCTGTCTGAAGAGGCGTTGGGCGAGTTGTTTAACGGCAGCCTTGTGTACTCGCTAAACGAAATTGCCAAGAGTAGCCCAACCCCATTTATCCGTGAGAACGCCGCCAAGCTTGAAAAGTTTGTGCGCAAGACCAAGGTCGAAGTTGTTCCAGTTATTTACGACAAGGACGGTAATTCAGTACCTGCTGCGTACAACCCTTCTAAAAATTTAATTTTATTGACCAAAGACGGCTTGAATGAAAACGATGTCATTCACGAAGTTACCCACGCCGCTACTATGTCGGCGCTTGTGTTGCCGGAGTCTGAGTTGGCCGCGCCCCAGCTTGCGGCTAAACGTGAGTTGCAAGCAATCTACAACAAAATTAAATCAATCAAACGGTTCAAAGACGAGTACGCTTTAACCGACTTAAAAGAGTTTGTGTCTGAAGTGCAGTCCAATGTGGATTTGCGTAAGATGATGGACAAGCAGCCTTGGTACAAAGGCACAATGTTTGAAGGTTTTATTCGCGCCATTCAGCGCTTGCTGGGCGTAAAACCTATGGATATTGGCAGCGAGCGCACGGCTAAGTTGATTGAAGATTTGTACATGCAGTCTCGTAACTTATCTTCTGCACAAGTTAGCGCTGCTGCTCGTACTCAATCTGCGTTTGTTGGCTCAAGCGCCGGCAAGTGGGATACATTTAAGGGTAACTTGTTTGGTCTAGCTGGTAGGGTGCAGCTTGTTGACCGCTTAGCGGCGGCTGACAAAGCCATTGTGGAAGCCGAAGGCGCTGGCAAACTTACCTCAACCGAAGCATTTCAGACGCAGTATTTCATGCGTATGGCCGACCAAACTTCACAAGCGGCTGGGCAGTTCATTACTTACGGCCCCGTTAAGATTGTCAGTGAACAGCGCAGCACAGGCACAGAGTACCGCTACCAATCTGAAACTGGCGCAAACTTGATGAACGTTTCAGGGCGTTTGGGTGAGGCTGCAAAAGCCGGTGATTTAAGTGTCCAAGAAGCCGAGCGCATGTTGACTTCTATTATTGCTGGAGAGCGTGCTTCTGCTATGCCCAACGGCTGGTCAAGATTGCAAGCAGCCAACCCCGAAGCGGCCAAGGCCGAGTATGAGCGCGACGTTGCATATTTAAAATCTCACCCAGAAGTGCGGCAGTCTATAGATGCCGCCAAGCTTGAATACAAGAAGTTTAACGACGGCTTGATTGATTTTGTAACGCAGTGTGGCGCAATCTCTAAAGAAGATGCGGCAGTATTTAAAGGCCGCCCTTACATCCCGTTCTACCGCGTGGACAACGACGCGGTTAAATTATTTACTGATAGTGAACAATCCATTACTATTGGCAACATCAAAGAAAGCCCAGACTTGCAACGTATGTTGGGCGATAACAAACATATCTTACCCGTGTTAACCAGCGCCGCCCAAAATGCTTTCATGCTTACACGTATGGGTTTACAGAACCAAGCCACTAAGACAACGGCGGATGCTATGTTTAAGGCAGGGTTTGCTACCAAGATTGGTAAAGGTTCTGGCCCTGCCAATGTTAATACTGTGCACTACAAACTTGATGGCAAACCAGCATTTGCATTAATTGACGCGGATACTTTTGGAATTCCTGCGCACTTGATTGTGAAAGGCATGGAGGGCATCAAGACAACCATCCCCGCGCTAGTACAAATGATGGGGGTTCCTGCAAATACTTTGCGTAAGTTTGTAACGCGTACCCCTGCTTATGCAGCCCGTCAGTTGATTCGCGACCCAGTTAACTCGTTTATTTTGTCTGGCGTTGACGGCGTGCCTGTGTTAAATGCAATCAAAGAAATGGCCAAAATGCGCGCTGGACGTAGTGAGTCTGAAGAAGCGTTGATGCGTGGTTTAGCCATTAGTAGCAACGTGTACAGCGGCAATGAAAAAGACATGCAGAAATTTCTGCAAGATATTGCCAGCGGCAAGGGTAAATGGGAAAAGATGCTGGGTTGGTTGGACACAATGGCGTTGCAGGCAGATGCGGCAACCCGCGCCACCGTTTATCAAGACTCATTGAACAAAGGTTTTTCTGAAGCACAAGCGCAGTTCCGTGCATTGGAATCTCAAAACTTTAGTCGCCGTGGTTTATCGCCCAGCATGCAAATGTTGAGCACAATGATTCCTTTCTTTAATGCGCAAGTTCAAGGCTTGGATGTGCTGTACCGTTCAATGCGTGGGCGTATGCCTTTCTCTGAACGTTTGGATATTCAACGCAAAATTGCTGCACGTGGCGCTATGTTGACGACCGTTGCTTTAGCTTACGCACTTGCTATGCAAGATGACGATGCTTACAAGAAAGCGACTCCTGAAGAACGTTACAACAATTTCTTTGTGCGTATCCCCAACGTTAAAGACCCGTTGAAGATTCCAATTCCATACGAGATTGGTATTTTGTTTAAGGCTTTGCCAGAAGCTATCTTAGATGCGGCTATGCGTGACACCAAGGCCAAAGAAGCGGCGCTTGGCATGGGTAAAGTAATTTTGCAATCCGCGCCGGGAGTCATTCCTGTTGCTGGCAAGCCCTTACTTGAAGCCGCCTATGGTCAAACAGCACTGGGGCCAATTGAATCTCAAAGAGAGCAGCAATTGCAAGCGGCATATCGTTACCGTGAAAATACCACTGAAATTGCCAAGGCGCTGGGTTCATTTACTGGTGTGGTGGGCGTGTCCCCAATTATGTTAGAGCATCTGGTGCGCGGTTATACAGGTTCATTAGGGCTTGCAGGTATGCATATGCTTGACCCAATTTTGCGGCCTAGTGGGGAAGGACAAAAAGCATCGTTGTCTGCCGCACAGCAACCGTTCATTGGTGGTTTGTTCCAACAGTCAGAAGGGCGTTGGCTTATTGATCGTGCTTACAACCGTATGGAAGAAGTGGTGCAAGCTCAAAAGACTTTCAACGAAATGGTCAATAGCGGCAAGGGTGCAGAAGCTCGTGCGTTTGCTCAAAAGTTTTCTACACAGTTGGCGCTAGCCAGTGATGCAGGTAGCTTGAAGAAAGAACTTGGCAATTTGTATAGCATGGAACGCGCAGTGCGCAGCAACCCCAGCCTGACCACCGAACAAAAAGATTTACGTATTGCACAAATCAAGAAGTTGGAAAACAGAATGGCAGAGCAGTTTGTTACTGTCGCCGATAGAACCATACGCCGATAAGCCCGTCTTTAATACACGCCTCAGCTTTGGCGTTGAATATCCTGTGCTTGAGCGCCTGATTTAAACCCTCGGTGCGGATGGCGTTGGTGTCGAGGCAGGGTATAAAAAACCCCTGCCCCGGTTCAGTCTTTTGCCAAGGGTAGTTGATTGATAAGCGTTTCATCTTCTTCGGTCACAGATCGGCTGATCTTCATGGCAGTCACACGCATAGGCGGGGCGCTGGTCTTGGCCATCATATCTTTCTTGGCTATATACGACACCGTAAACTGCGTTTCAAGATACCGCTTGAAGTTGGCATAACCAAAGCTCATGTTGGAACAGAATGACTTGAGCATACGCTCTTCAATGAAGAAGTCCACATGCCCTGCGGTTACGCCGTGCTCGACCCGCCCCATAACTTCTGCGCGTGTGGTGTTCTTGTCTACCATCGAGCCATCTCCCAAGTGCGCCAGTGGGCCAGCTTTCTCACCATAACGCACAACCACAAACTTGCCTTGGTACTCCTGCACAAACGCGTTGAGCACGTCTTCAGCGTTGCGATAACTTCCCTTGATAGAACCGCGCTGGTGGTTGATACGCTTGCGGAAGCTCTCAATGATCTCTACCAACGGGAACTCGGCAATACCCGCGTGTTCCTTGTTCATCAATATGCCGGCGGCTATGGCACAACCAACACCGGCCATCCAGTAACGCTCGTCGTTGGGAGCCTTGTATTCAACATACATTTGGCGCACAGTCTGAAGCACCAGCGCATCAACCATCTCAATGTTGTCAACCATGTACTGCGCTAAGACAACGCCAGCCACGGCATAGTTACTGCTCAAAGACTTGATGATCTCGATCTCATCCGCACTCCACTCCAACTTCTCGTCCATGATGTACTCAATCAAACGGCGAAGCTCTCCCTCAGAAGCGTGCTTGCGTGTGCCTGTCAGGTAGTCCACTGCGTGGGTGTTTGATGACATGATTGCCATCGCTGCCCATGTAGACAGGTTCAAGCGTTCCTTGTTGGCTCCAGATTCCATGCGCTCTTTGCCGCGCCCCTCGGTCATACTAAGCAAAAATGCAGGAAACCACTCAAACTCATCGCGGTTCTTGCTGGTTATCTCGTCCGTAATCAGTGGGTTGCTGTGCAGTAGACCAAGCCGCTGTTGCATCGCAACAGGAGAAGTACCCGCACCTGTGCGGTAGTGGGTAGGGTGGCCCCATATGGATGCCGCACCTTCAAGCGCCAGTGACTTGCCAGTACCCGAGTCGGTTGAGGCGCAGTGAAGAGTCAAGCCGTGCAGCTTTGTGAAGCGCATCAGCGGCGAGCCAGCGCCTGCAAGAATAATCGCTAGGTGATCCCACAGTTTCCTGCGCACCAACAATTCAATAAACTTGCGCCAGTTTTCCAATGTTCCGGCAGGCTTAGAGTTCATCGTGATGTTCTCAAGACCGGGCATGGGCACTTCAATTGCTTCTCTATTCGGAGAGTAAATCTTGCCGCCCCACACAAACGTGTCGTTTGGTTGCCAGCCGCAGTAGTCTGGTACTTCGATTGGTTTCTTTTCGCTACTCATTTTTTCCACACATGCCCTCACATAGTCATATAAGTTTTTGTCGTTGCCAGAGCCGAATGCGGCCATGACGTTTTGTTGTGCCAGCGCCTTAACTGTCTCGT